>Ga0206840_1020_pt1 | contig 38137 bp, 44 predicted proteins | sample Alteio_BWOrgCont_24_FD_152633 | JGI IMG/M metagenome (GOLD analysis project Ga0206840, IMG submission 152633) | Enriched cells from forest soil in Barre Woods Harvard Forest LTER site, Petersham, Massachusetts, United States -... | ecosystem: Environmental > Terrestrial > Soil > Temperate forest >... | reverse complement strand
GAATATGTCTACTATACCGCCGCGTATGGAGAACTGCCCCGGTTCGTATACAAAATCGACACGGTCAAAATCATACTCGATCAAAAATTCATTGATAAAATCGATGCTGAGTTTATTGCTAACGGCTATCTCGAGGGTGTTTTTTTCAAGAGATGCCCGATCTATTACCTTTTCGGCCAAAGCTTCCGGGTAGGTTACTATGAGCTTGCCAAATTCTGACGAGTGGTTCAGTTCATTCAAAACCTCGGCGCGGGCAAGCACATTGCTGCTGTCGGGCTGGGTAAATTCAAATGCTTTTCGGTAAGAGGACGGGAATAATAATATCTCCTTGCTGGTCAAATTTTCAAGGTCAGCCTGGAAATATGAGGCTTCTTCCCTGTCGGGAAGTACAAATATCATGTGCGGGTGCTGCAAAAAATACAAAGCTACCGCCACCGCCGCATCGCCCGATCCGACCAAACCACGTAACTGAACCCTGGGATTTTTACCGGCATTAAGCTTTTGAGCCAATGCCGTCACCCGTTCATCAGCCTTATAACGCTCTAAGATATCACGGATATTCAAATCGCTGCAAATATAGCAAAAAGGTACTTTTTAACCTAATCGGCAACCCTTTGCAGTAAAAACAGGTAGTTACTCAAAACAAACCGTATCGAAATTCACTTTTATGAATAGTATATATCAAATTAAATAAACACGTATATTTATATCACCATTTAAGCACCTAAAATTGTCATTGTATTTCCAGTTTGATGCGATGATCCTTTAAAGCGATATTATTATGAAAAATGCACTTATCCCCGGGTTAATTATTGGATTTTTAAGCGGCGTCTGGTTGTTTATTATGCGCCTGATGCACATTCCTTTCAACAGCCCGCAAGTTTCACCAGTTGAATTTGTATCTGTGCTTATACCTATTGTTGGATTGTATTATGGAGTAAAAAGTTATTGCTACGGCGAAATGCAGGGTAAAATGAATTTTCTTGAAGGATTGATCCACAGCTTTAAAATACTGATCGTAGCGGGGATCTTTGTAGTTTTCCTGGGTATAGTTTATATCAATTGGATAGCATCTACCGAAAAGGTCAGCTGGTACGACTTCTCGGGCCGTATTTTTGCAGCGCTGCTCATTGGCGTATTAGCTTCCCTTGCCGTATCTTTACTGGTAATGACCAAAGGACGCGAGGCGGAAAGCAATGAAACGAACGACTAAGCTATTTTCAAAATATTTCGAGTTAACATTCTGGGTTGCGGCATTGGCATCATTGGCCTTTGCAAACCCTGCAGAGCCTGCACATTTTAGCCTGTGCCCTCTTAAAGCAATGGGTTTCACATGGTGCCCCGGTTGCGGCCTCGGGCATTCCATCGCGTGGTTATTTCATGGTAACCTAACTAATTCATGGCATACACACTGGTTGGGCATACCCGCACTCGGGCTTATCCTCTATCGTATTTATAGTTTATCTGTTCAAAGGCTTTCAGACAAGAATATATTTTCGGTACGTTAACAGGGTAAGATTGGTTCACCGTAATAAATCCGCAATTCACCGAGCGGTAGATAAACTTCGCCAATTTTGTGTTTCAGATATTTTACTACTACCTTAGTTTTGATCAACTTTAAAACTCATTATCATGGATATGTTTCAAAATAATAACCCCTATATGGCGCTTCCGGGCATCTCACCTGAAGAATTGGGGTATATACAACAGGCACTTTCTCAATTAACAGAAAACCAGCAGAAGTATTTCTATATGTCGTACTCTACCAAGCGCAAAAGTCCGCAGGACATGCTTATTTTTTGCATTATTGGTACATTCCTGTTACCGGGATTCCAACGGTTTATGGTTGGCCAGATAGGTATGGGTATACTTTATTTATTTACCGGGGGCTTGTGTTTAATAGGTTCTATTGTTGATATTGTAAATCACAAAACACTTGCACTGGAATACAACCAGAAAATGGTTTACGAAAGTTTCCAGATATCTAAGATGAGCAACTAAATCCGGCAATAAAGTGGTTGAAAAACCGCTTACATTTGTCTATGAAGAATTTAAAGATCGCCACTGCACAATTCGAAAACCACAGCGGTGATAAAGCTTATAATATATCCATTATTCAGCGGCTTTCAGCAAAAGCCGCTGCCCAGGGTGCAGATGTGATCGCTTTTCATGAATGCTCGATAACGGGGTACACCTTTGCCCTGCACTTGTCAAAACAGCAAATGCTGGATGTTGCCGAATTTATCCCGGATGGCCCAAGCATAAAGCAGCTTACCGAAATAGCCAGGAAGCACGACATCGTTATTTTAGCGGGACTATTTGAAAAGGATGCGAATGATAACTTATACAAGGCCCAGGTATGCGTTGATAAGAATGGCCTGGTTGCTAAATACCGCAAATTGCACCCCTTTGTTAATCCCCATATCCTGCCAGGCGATAAATATGTTGTTTTTGACCTTTTTGGTTGGAAATGCAGTATCCTGATCTGTTATGATAACAACGTCATTGAAAATGTAAGGGCTGTAAAGCTACTCGGCGCCGATATTATTTTTATGCCGCATGTTACCATGTGCACACCCTCAACCCGGCCGGGCGCGGGTTTTGTTGACCCCCAACTGTGGGAAAACAAGGAAAATGACCCCACCACTTTGCGGCAAGAATTTGACGGCTTAAAAGGCCGGGCCTGGCTGATGAAATGGCTGCCTGCAAGGGCGTATGATAATGCTGTTTATGCTGTATTTTCTAATCCCATAGGCATGGATGATGACCAATTGAAAAATGGCTGCTCAATGATCATCGATCCTTTTGGTGATATTATTGCCGAATGCCGCAGTTTTGATAATGAGATAGCTATCGCGACTATCACGCCCCAAAAGCTGATTGATGCCGGTGGTTATCGTTACATAAAAGCCCGTAAGCCCGAATTGTATGGTGATATTATAGCGAGGTCGCATAAATCTGAGCAAAAGGTGATTTGGCTAAATACGGAAGAATAATTTGCAGACAGCAAGATTGCTAACTAACTTCGTTCATGAAATTATCACTGCTGACATCTTACCTCGAAAGCCTTGCCCCGTTGGCTTACCAGGAGGATTATGATAACTCGGGCTTAATTGTCGGCAATCCCGATAAGGATGTGCAGCAAGCACTAATTTCATTGGATTGTACCGAGGCAATTGTAGATGAGGCTATCGCCAAAAATTGCCAGGTGATCATTTCCCATCACCCCATTGTTTTCAAAGGCTTGAAGAAATTCAATGGTAAGACTTATGTGGAACGTGTAGTTGAGAAAGCCATTAAACATGATATCGCCATTTATGCTATCCATACCAACCTTGATAATGTAATGGATGGGGTTAATGCTAAGATATGCGAGACATTGGAGCTCAAAAACTGCCGTATACTGGCACCAAAAAGTGGGCTGCTTAAAAAACTGGTCACTTATGTGCCTGAAGAGAAAGCAGAGCAGGTACGCAATGCATTATTTCACGCCGGGGCAGGCAATATCGGTAATTACAGCGAATGTAGTTTCAATGCCGAGGGCGTAGGCACGTTTAACGGTGATGAGGATACAAATCCATACGTGGGCGTGCCTGGTACAAGGCATCATGAGAACGAGATCAGGATAGAGACCATCTACCCCGCCAATATAGAGAGCAAGCTATTGATGGCGCTGTTCCTTGCCCACCCCTATGAGGAAGTAGCTTATGATCTTTATGATTTGACCAACCAAAACCAACAGGTAGGTTCGGGTATGATCGGTGAACTGGAAGAAGAAATGAGCGAAGAAGAATTTTTGTTTGTTATCAGGCAAAACATGCAGACGCGCGTAATCAGGCATACGGCTTTAACAGGTAAAAATGTAAAGCGGGTAGCAGTGTGCGGCGGTGCGGGCGGGTTCCTGTTGAAACATGCCATTGCGGCAGGGGCAGACGTTTTTGTCACCGCCGATTACAAATATCACGAGTTTTTTGACGCCGAAGGCAAGCTCGTAATTGCTGATATCGGACATTTTGAGAGTGAGCAATTTACGGTTCAATTATTGTATGATATTATTCAGAAAAAATTTGCTAACTTTGCCGTCCGTTTAACAGAAATTAATACAAACCCCGTCAAATATTTTATTTAATGGAACAAACCGTAGAACAAAAGCTTAAAGCTTTATTCGAGCTGCAAACCATCCACACCAAGATTGATAAGATACGCCAGGTAAGAGGTGAATTGCCAATGGAAGTAGCTGATCTGGAAGATGATGTTGAAGGACTTGAAACCCGCATACAAAAAATAAAGAATGAGCTGGATGATTTGGAAGATGATATTGTAACCCGCAAAAACCTGATAAAGGATGCACAGGGAAATATCAAAAAGTACGAAGCACAGCTTAATGAAGTAAAAAATAACCGTGAGTATGATGCTATCTCGAAAGAAATTGAGATACAAGGTTTAGACATACAGGTGAGCGAGAAAAAGATCAAGGAGTTTGGTTATGAAATAACTACCAAAACTTCGGTTTATGAGAAAGCGCTATCTGACCTTGAAGGCCGCCGCAGTGACCTTGAAGCTAAAAAAGCTGAATTAGGTACCATTACTTCTGAAACCGAGAAAGAAGAAAACGAACTGAACACTGAAGCTGAAAAAGCTTCAAAAGGCATTGAAGAACGTTTACTGATCGCTTACAGCCGTCTTCGCGGTAACGCTAAAAATGGTTTGGCTGTAGTAACTATCCAGCGCGATTCGTGCTCAGGATGCTTTAACCAGATCCCCCCACAGCGCCAGTCGGACATCCGCCAGCGTAAAAAGATAATCGTTTGCGAACATTGCGGCCGTATTTTGGTTGACGAGCAAATGGCTATGGAGGTTGAAACCGCCTAATTGCAATATGACATAATTTGAAAAAGCGCTTTGGAAGAGGCGCTTTTTTTGTTTCCAGATTCTCTTAGAATATTTTCCAGAATGGCTTTTTCTTTTTTCCCCTATCTAAATCTGTAATTAGTAACGGATTTTCAATCTTGTGTTTCTCAATTAATTCTTTTGCGGTATATTTTTTTTCTTTGATATCACTATATTCTTCAGTAGTAATGCCATATAGTTGAAGGAATTTCAAATGACCATGCGGGGTGTCAATTTCTTCCAATTCATGGTCAATCAAAAAAACAAATGCCGTAATTTCTGTCTGATAATCAGCTTTTATTGGACCATTGGCAGACATATAATGATATTCATCGAATACTTTTCCCGATTGAAAAATATACTTAGCAATATTCTGTAAAAAATTTGCCGGCCACACAGGTTTTTCAATTTCGTCGTTAACGGGAACATATCGGAAGGATATCTCAAAGCCAAATCCATTTACTTCATCATTTGCGAATTCTTCGTTGTAAAACAGATTTGAAAATCCAAGAGAAATGAAATGCAAATGCCTGATTTGTTTTTCACTTTTATAAAACTCCACGGCCCAAAGTGGATCAGGCCCGCCAAGTTCATAAGGTAACACAGTTGCCCAATGCGTTGGTAGTTGATCTCCGTATATTTTTTTAACCTTTTCATATATTGCATCAAGGCCCGGCGAGTTTTCCTCTGTGAATTTTTGCTTGTATAGTTGTGTCTTATTTGACATGATAAAGCCTTTTTAAAATATGAATATAATAATATTCTTTGTTAGAATAGGCTTGTTTGTTTACCACCCTTCGGCACAAACAAAGTATAATCAAAGGGCGGCATTTCCCTTCCGGCCATAAAACGGTTTACTGCCATACGAAACATCTGATGAATGGAGTCGGCTAGGTTACCCTGCCCGCTCATTCTCCGGCCAAATTCACTGTCGTTCAACTTGCCATCATGGCAATCTTTGATCATATTCAATACTTTTTCGGCCCTGTCGGGAAACGCTTTGTAAACCCAATCAGAGAATATCTCAGCAATACTCCCATTTAATCGCACAATGGTAAAACCAGCGGCAAGCGCACCCCGGTCAGCTGCTGCTTTAATAATGGCCGGCACCTCTTCGCTGTTTAGGCCGGGTATGATCGGTGCCGCCATTACACGTACGGGTACGCCCTGTTCGGTTAGCTTTTGGATAACACTAAGGCGGCCAGTAGCCGTCACTGTACGTGGTTCCAGCTTTTGCCGAAGTTGCTCGTTGAGCGAAGTGATAGATACATTTACATGCACCAGGTTCATCTTACCAAGCTCGCTCAATATGTCCAGATCGCGCAGGATAACATTGTTTTTGGTGATGATGCTAACAGGGTTGCGGTATTGCAGGAATATCTGCAAAAGCGAGCGGGTGATCTTCAGTTTTCGTTCAATAGGTTGATAGCAATCTGTATTCCCCGAAAGTAAAATGCACACAGGCTCATAATTCTTTTTATTAAAATATTGCTCCAGTAATTCGGCTGCGTTTCGTTTTACGATGATCTTACGTTCAAAATCGAGCCCGGCACTAAAACCATAATATTCATGTGTATTGCGGGCATAACAATAAATGCACCCATGCTCGCAACCCTGGTAGGGGTTGATGGAATACATGTGGCTTAGATCGGGGCTGTTCGACTCACTTACGATCTTTTTTGGTGTTTCCTCGTAAATCTGTGTGGCCTCGTTTTCGAGCATGGGTTCATCCAGGCCCTCGATATGTTCGAGAACATATTTGTTTTTCAGAAACTTGTTGTGGGTATTTACCTGTGCGCCCCTGCCCTTAAAAAACTCATCATTTTCCGCGTGTGACATAAAGCAAATTTGCTAAAAATATTAGCAAATTAATCACATTTCTATCAATTTATTTTTTATGGCATAAAGTACAAGTCCGATGCGGCTTTTTATTTGAAGCTTATCAAAAAGACTATCCCGGTAACCATCCACGGTGCGCGAACTAAGACACATGTGCTCGGCTATTTGCTTATAGGTGAGCTCTGTGGCGGATAGTTTGAGAAACTCCATCTCGCGGCTGTTTAATTTGACCAGGGAAAGGTCTATATTGATGTTATGGACCAAATGGCGGGTAACAAATTCCGGGTAATAAATCTCGTTTTGTGATACTTTATATAAAGCATCTTCGAATTCAGCAGGCTCAGAATCTTTCAATAAATAGCCCTTGACGCCTAAGCGTACCATAGTTAATACTTTTTCGGCATCCTCAAACATCGAAAGCACAATTACTTTTATCTCAGGATGATTATTTCTGAGCCATTTAGCCGTCGAAATGCCATCCATTTTAGGCATGCTGATATCCAGTATTACAATGTGCGGCTTCAGCTTTGTGTTGATCTTTCGTATCATTTCTTCACCGTCGCCGGCTTCGAAGAGAACTGAGTATCGGTGAAAATTGTTAATGAGAAACGCTATACCGCTTCTGAACAGGCGATGATCGTCAACTAAAGCTATTTGGATGGGGTCCTCCATCGGTATAAAGTTGTTTAAAGGAATTTAGGGTTATTCTAATTTTACAGCCTTCACCGGGAGCGCTTTCAATTGTTGCTTTACCACCGATCAGGGCTGCACGGTTTTCCATATTTCTTAAACCCGACCCACTTTTACTATTAAGCAATTCAGGTTCAAAACCTACTCCATCGTCTTCGAGGCTTAAATTAAGTAAATCGTGATGATATTGCAAGCTGATTTTAAAATGTTTGGCCTGGGAGTGTTTGAGGGAATTGTTTAAAGCCTCCTGTAATATCCTGAATAACACCAGCTCCTGCTGCTCACCTATAGAAAATACTTGCCCATCAGTTAAAAAATAAACTTTAAGCAAACCACTTTTATTTATCCTTTCCGCTTCGATCTCAATTGTTTTAGCTAAACCGAGAGCAGCAATATGTTCAAAACTCAGGCTTTTTGAGAGATCGCGAAGGTCATTTATAGATTGTGAAATCAGTTCACGGCTTTCATTCACTTTTGCCTTCTTATCAGGCTCAAGCGTGTTTCCTATGGTTCCAAGACTCAGCTTTACAAATGACAACACCTGGGTGATATTATCGTGTATCTCTTTACTGATGTTTTCAAGGGTCTGCTCCTGTATTTCGAGCTGGGTTTTGAGCAGTTCTTGCCGGAAAGTTGCTTCCCGCTTCTCTTGTTCTTTCTTGTTTTTTAATTGCCTGTTTCGGTATAAAACAACAAAATAGATAATAAAACCTGTAATGACCGCAAAAAGCATTGTGGCAGATAATACGATAAATCGTATGTCCTCACTACCCATATTGAATACTATTTTCTTTGTTATCAGTCAACAGGGAAATACTTATTAAGATATTTAACAGGCAATCACTACAGAACCAAATATAAAATATTATATCCATTCCCCATTTATGTTTGGCGTAATAATTCGTAAAACCCATGTTTAAGAACATGGTAGCAGAAAACAATAATATGGCTGTATTAAACCAAAATATGCTTTGTTTTATAATATTCACCTCCAATGGATATTGTAGCATTTGTTTAAAAATGAGTAATGAAAATATTACGCCAAAGGCGTTGGTTATGAGATATACATTTGTTGGAAATACCTGGTCGTAGGGCTGTATAAATAGTGCATTGATTATTGAAAATATGATTACTAATATTACTGAAATCAGAACAGCTTTTTTGGTCAGACTGCTTTTAAATAAATAGAAAAAAACAATAGAATAAAAAATGTACCCACTTACCCCCTGTAAATGAGAGATGAATGCATTGTTGTTATATCTGAGTGCAAATATTTCAGACAGAATTTCCCAAAAAAGGGCCACTATAACTGAAAATGTCAATATTTTAAAAGGAATGGTAAGCTTTTTATAGCGAACCACTCCTGTTATAAGTGGGATTAATAATATTATAAAATATATTATTTCGTGATATGACATTATTTAATTTTAACTATCCACACCACGGCGGGCACGGCATTTCACTATTATAAACGGCCCCGGTGCTTACATGCGGTGTCAATGCTCCTGGCGCTGCATTAGGTATCGACCCGGAATACACTAAGGTAGGAACATTATCCGGTTTACCGGCAAAGTCAGGGTGTTTAGCAAAATTTACATGAATTCCAGCAACTTTTGGGTCCTTGAGAATGCTGTCAAGACTTTCCCGGTCCAAAAAGAAACCGTTAAGGTTTTGTCCGTCCGGGGTTTTTAAGGGATCCGTTGAGGCTTTGTTTTGTGTGCGAAATTCCTGGATCAAGCTCTTAGCTTGCCCGGGGTCGATTTTTGAGGCCATGATTTTTTAGTTAGGGTTTTAATTAATAATTTATCCAATATAAGTATATATTAAAATAAATAAATACCGTGTTTTCACGGTATTTTACTTGAAGTGCCTAATTAAATGGGTGTTATAAGAATACGCTTAGCCTCTGTAAATCAGCGGGTTTTGACTAAAGATTAAATATTAAATTTAACCTTCAAGCAAAAAAACAAATAATTCCTTGGGACCATGAGCGCCCATTACCAGTGTCTTTTCGATATCAGCCGTTCGGCTTGGTCCGGTTACGGTAGTGATCATAGATGGCAGTTGGTTGCCATATTTGTTTTTTATTAGCTTGAAACCATCCTTTAGGTCCAATGCCAACTGTGAAGTGTAGGCCAGCACGATATGTATGGGGGGATATATGCTTAATCTTCTTCCGGCCATTCCGGCATTGGATAAAAGAATGCTTCCGTTACGGGCTATCAGGGCTTCGCATAAAGTAAACCCTACTTCTGCCTGTTCAAAATCTTTATCTGTCTCGAAAAACGGATAATCGTATTTGTGCAATATATCCTGTAGTTCAGGCTCCCAGCAATATATTTTGCGCCATTTGCGTTCCTCGGCAAGGTTTAGTAGAATATCAATGAATTGAATCTCGTCCTCACAGAAAACAAACTGGCCCGCAGCTGCGGTAAACTCTTCGGCAAACAGTACTTCTGGTAATTCGTCATTAGGTGGGTAATGCGGCAGATCTTCCAGGTTAGGATAGGGATTATCCCTTTTCTCAAGCAAAGCCTTGCGTATCTTTTTAAGTAGCTTTTCCTTTGATGTTGTAATATCCCTCATTACTAAGTCTTGAGTCTAAAGCCAAAAGTCTTGAGTCTTATTCCGTTTTACCAGGACTTAAGACTCAAGACTGTGGGCTTAGAACTTAAAAGTTATTCTTTACCGCTTTTTTTTGCTTCCTTTTCTTCCGGGTTTCTTTCAAAAGTTCCTGAATGGTCTGCAACGCCTTCATGTACCAGGTTACCGGCAGCAGCCTCCTGGTTACCGCCTTCGGGCCCGTTTACAAATTCATCATATGTGGTACGGTGCTCAAACGGACGTTTGCCTAAAATTTCTTCGAGGTCTGACTGGAAAAGGATTTCCTTTTCAAGCAGTTTATTGGCCAATTTTTCCAAACCATCGCGTTTATCAATAAGGAGTTTTTTAGTACGATCGTACATCAGGTTGATCTGGTTACGTACTTCGTGGTCGATCAACTCTGATGTTTTTTCAGAATACGGCTTATTAAACTGGTATTCGCCTTGCGTATCATTAAAAGATATATTGCCCACTTTATCGTTCATACCATAAATAGTTACCATGGCATAGGCCAGTTTGGTTATCCTTTCCAGGTCATTCTGCGCACCGGTTGAAATCTTACTGAACACGATATCTTCGGCTACTCTTCCGCCTAACGTCATACACATGCCGTCTTCCAATTGTTCTGTTGTATATAGGAATTGCTCTTTTGGCAGGTATTGCGCATAACCTAACGCGGCAACACCACGGGGCACTATAGAAACCTTAACCAGCGGATCGGCATGCTCCAAATACCAGCCCGCTATAGCGTGGCCTGCTTCGTGATAAGCAACAATACGTTTTTCTTCAGGGGATATGATCTTATTCTTTTTCTCCAAACCACCTATTACCCTGTCAATGGCATCCTGGAAATCCAGCATATCCACAGCCTCTTTATTTTTACGTGCGGCTATCAGGGCTGCCTCGTTACAAACGTTGGCAATTTCGGCACCGGCAAAGCCTGGTGTTTGGGCTGATAATTTTTTAGCGTCGACACCTTCAGCCAGTTTGACCGGTTTTAAGTGAACTTTAAATATTTGTTCGCGGCCCAACAGGTCGGGTTTATCAATGGATACCTGCCTGTCAAAACGGCCCGGACGTAATAATGCCGAATCGAGTACATCAGGACGGTTGGTGGCAGCCAGTATGATAATACCTGAATCGGTACCAAAACCATCCATCTCAACCAGCAACTGGTTCAATGTATTTTCGCGCTCATCATTACCACCTACGATATTATTTTTACCGCGTGCGCGACCAATGGCATCAATTTCATCTATAAATATGATACATGGAGCCTTATCTTTTGCCTGGCGGAACAAGTCGCGGACACGCGACGCACCCACACCCACAAACATTTCGACGAAATCGGAACCTGAAAGCGAAAAGAAAGGTACCTGTGCCTCACCTGCTACAGCTTTTGCCAATAGTGTTTTACCTGTACCCGGCGAACCTATCAGCAATGCCCCTTTCGGGATTTTACCACCAAGGTTAGTGTATTTTTTAGGATTTTTCAGAAAATCAACAATTTCCATTACTTCCTGCTTGGCTTCTTCCAAACCGGCAACATCGTTGAAGGTTACTGATACCTGGGCCTCTTTATCAAATAAAGTAGCTTTTGATTTACCTATGTTGAATATCTGGCCGCCCGGGCCGCCACCGCCCCCGCCTGACATGCGCCGCATAATAAATATCCATACCGCAGCAAAAAGCAGCACCATAATAATGGCCTGGAACAATACATTGGATAAAATATTTTCGTGCTGCTGAACATCAACAGACACCTTTTCATTGTCTTTGAAATCCTTTTCAGAGGCGTTTAAAGCCTGGTATAAGGTTTCAAACGAAGCATAGGTGAATACATATTGCGGCCCATTATTTGCTGAGCCTGTTATAGTTTTATTATCACGTACATCACTATACTGTGGTTTTGATAAGCTTTCTTTCTTTATATAAACTTCGACGGTTATAAGGTCGCCACTTTTATAGGCGGCAAGCCTGCTTACATCGTGCTGTTTCAGCATGTTGTTTTCAAAGTCCTGGTAGGTAGTTTGTTTGGCGCTGCCCCCATTTGAAAAATAACCTACCCCCAGCAAAATCATAATAACAATGGCATAAAGCCACATGATATTAAATTTGGGTGGTTTTGCGGCGGGTTTTTTATTAGATATTTTTCGTATCGGTTTCGGAGTATCTGGTTTATTATCTTTCATTTTTTGTTATCTCAAACTTACAATCATTATTATTAAAATTAAGGGGCATTGCATAGACGCATTGTAAACTATATCGTGACGTTCGATTTTTCAGGCGCTTTTATAAAATTTAATCTCAGCATCACCCCACAGGTCTTCAACTCCATAAAATTCGCGTTTATCCGTCCTGAAAATGTGAACTACTACATCTATATAGTCCAGTAGTATCCATTCTCCGTGTTGCAGACCTTCTTTGCGCCAGGGTTCCTGTTGTGTCGCTTTAAAAATCTCTTCTTCAACACTATTGGCTATGGCTTTTACCTGGGTGGATGAATCGGCATGGCATACTACAAAATAATCTGTTACCGAACTAAATATATTACGAAGGTCTAACCTCACTATATCGTTTCCCTTTTTTTCCTGTATGCCGTATATGGCCAGTTCAGAAATATAAGCGGATTCCTTTAACGCTTTGTTTTTTACCATCAAAAAGAATTAGTTTTGAACGCTCTTGGTTTATACATTATTACTTTGCAAAATAACATATTTTCGGGATTATTTGTTGGACAAAATTTAATCACAATTCAACATGTTGATTCAACTAACAATTATCTAAAGGAATTATTGTCAAATTCCAAGCCATTAACCGAAGGAACGGTCATTATGGCAGAGAGCCAATACGCAGGCAGGGGTCAGCAAAGCAACCGCTGGCATAGTGAGCCCGGCAAAAACCTAACTTTTAGCCTGCTGTTAAAACCTAACTTTCTCCCGGTTTCACAACAATTTGACCTTACACGCGCTATAAGTTTGGGCATAATTAATGCCCTGGAGCCATTTTTGGGTGATAAACTAAAAATAAAATGGCCCAACGACATTTACTATGGCGACAAAAAACTTGGGGGAATATTGATTGAAAACATTTTACAGGGCCACCAGATAAAAAATGCGGTTGTTGGCATAGGTTTAAACGTTAAACAGGCCGATTTTCCGTTAGAAATTGCTAATGCAGTGTCAGTAAAACAAATCTTGCACAGGGATTACGATTTAGTATTTATATTATCAGAGATTTGTAAAAATATTGAAGCAGCCTATCTTAGCCTTAAATCTGGCCGTTTTGAGGATGTAAGGAACGCCTATATGGCACGACTATACTGGCTGAATGAAGACAGAATGTTTAAAGTAAAAGACCGGGTATTTAACGGCAGGATAACAGAGGTAAAGGAAAACGGTCTATTAGTAGTAAATGACGGCGCCGAAACTTCAGAATATAATCAGAAAGAAATTGAATTTTTAAACCGATAAACAACAAGAAATGAAAAGAATATTGCTTTTATTAAGCGTGTTATTAATAGGAACCGGGGCTTTTGCACAGATAGAGAAACCCGTAAAATGGTCGTATGCGGCCAAGCGCATCAGCAGCACCGAGGCTGTAGTTTTCCTACGCGCTACTATACAGGACAGCTGGCATATCTATTCGCAAAATGTAAAGGATGGCGGCCCTATAAAAACCTCGTTTACTTTCTCACCCTCAAAGGAGTATGCTTTGGTTGGGAAAACGGCCGAGCCCACTCCTGTAACCAAATACGAAGATGCTTTTAAAATGAACGTAAGCTATTTTGAGAATACGGTTACTTTTCAGCAAAAAATTAAGCTAAAATCGGCTAACGTAACTTCTGTAAAAGGGCAGCTGGAATACATGACCTGTAATAATAAGAAATGTCTTCCGCCGGAAGATGTGGACTTTGATATTCCATTAGGCAAATAAGCCAAACGAAAAATGGAACCATCAAAATCTCAAAATTTTATGAGGACTACGCTGTATGCGCTTGTAGCAGTTATTTTATTTTCATTTACCGGTATCGGTACCGTAAAAGCAGTTCAAACAAAACCCGCTGATACGGTATCGAGTAGTGACGTGCAGTTTAAAGACATAAACACCTCGGCTGATAGTTTCCAGGCCAAAAAAGCTCAAAGTGCAACAAATGCTGCTGCACAGGCCACTAAAGATGCAATAAAAGTTGCAAATAAAGCGTCTGGCAAGCATGGATCAGCCCCAGATAAACCAATAAGCCTTTGGGCCACGTTTCTAGTCGGTTTGGGGGCTGGATTCCTGGCATTTCTCATGCCTTGTATTTACCCTTTGTTGCCACTTACCGTAAGCTTTTTCACAAAATTGGGAGGCACCAGGTCCAAGGCAGTAGGTTTGGCGATTTTCTACATGGTATCGATTTCAGTAATTTATGTTGGTCTTGCTTTATTTCTGACATTGATTTTTGGCCCCGGCACACTAAATGACATTGCTACTAATGGGGTATTCAATATTGCTATATTCTTGCTTTTGATTGTTTTTGCGATATCATTTTTAGGGGCGTTTGAGATCACTTTACCAAGTTCACTCGTAAACAAAGTGGATAATTTATCCGAAAAGGGTGGAATTATAGGCATATTTTTTATGGCTCTCACGCTGGTGTTGGTGTCTTTTTCGTGCACAGCAGGTGCTGTTGCCGGCGCGCTGGGCGATGCATTCACCAAACATGAAACCTTGGCTCCTGTCATAAGCATGCTCGGTTTTTCGATAGCCTTAGGGCTGCCCTTTGCCATCGCTGCGCTTTTCCCTTCCATATTACAAAGTATACCTAAATCGGGAGGATGGCTTAATAGTGTGAAGGTGATATTAGGTTTTATAGAACTGGCCTTTTCGTTCAAATTCTTGTCCAATGTCGATTTGGCTTACCACTGGAATTGGTTGGACAGGGAAGTTGTCCTTTCGGTATGGATAGCTATTGGTATTTTAATGGGGCTGTATCTAATAGGGAAAATTAAATTTTCACATGACAGCGACCTTAAGTACCTCTCGGTACCCCGCTTGTTCCTCTCAATCCTGGTATTCGCATTTGTGGTTTATATGATTCCCGGCTTGTGGGGAGCCCCGCTTAAAGCAATAAGCGGTCAATTACCTCCGCCAGCAACACAGGACTTTGACCTTTCGCGCTTGCAGGAATCGACAAACGTCGCAGCTCAAAACCAGCATATTTCGGTTGGTAAAAAGAAATATGATGGGCAATACGACAGAATTAAAACCCGCGGACTTGACGCTTGGTATGATTATGAACAAGCCTTACAGGTATCTAAGCAGCTTCATAAGCCTATCTTAATAGATTTCACTGGCTTCGCTTGTGTTAATTGTCGGCAGATGGAAAATAAGGTATGGGTTGATAAAACCGTCTTTGGTCATCTGCGCGATGATTTTGTTTTGTTACAACTGGTTGTGGACGACAAGGCTGATTTGCCAGAAAACGAACAGTTTATATCTAAATATAGCGGTAAAAAAATAAAAACCGTGGGAGGTAAATGGGCTGATCTGGAAGAATCACGTTTCAACGCCAACGCACAGCCATTTTATGTAATGTTAGATAGTAACGGCGATTTGATGAAAGACCCGGATGGGAAAGATATTCAACCATCACCAGCCGATTTCAATATCGCCAGCTACACAAAATTTCTTGAAAGTGGAATTCAGGCTTATCAAAACAGCCATTGAGTAAAAAATTAATGTAAATTCGCCCCGTGAATTGATAGTGTTGAAACGACACCATTTAATACGACGGATTTAATATTAGCGTTTACTTATTTCCAGGCAGGTTGTAACCCTGCCATTTTTAAAAATGGCCCAGATTAAAAATATCGGACTTTTTACTTCAGGTGGTGATGCACCTGGTATGAATGCCGCCATACGCGCAGTAGTTCGCGCAGCTTTGTTTCATAATGTTCAAATCACCGGGATAAGAAGAGGGTTTGAAGGAATGATAAACGGTGACTTTTTCCCGATGGACCGCAGATCAGTTTCCAATATTATACAACGTGGTGGTACAATGTTGAAAACCGCGCGTAGCGCCCATTTCAAAACATACGAAGGGCGCCAGGCAGCTTATGAACAACTAAAGAAATTTAACGTTGACGCCCTCGTCGCCATTGGTGGCGATGGTACATTTCGCGGCACTAAAACTTTTGGTGAAGAATTTGATGTGCCCGTGATAGGCCTGCCGGGCACTATTGATAACGATCTTAGGGGAACCGATTTTACAATAGGTTACGATACGGCTATTAATACAGTAATTAACGCTGTTGATAAGATACGCGATACAGCTGAATCGCACGACCGCCTGTTTATTGTTGAAGTAATGGGCCGCGATTCGGGCATGATAGCCCTGCGCGCCGGCATTGCAACAGGCGCAGAAGAGATCATTATTCCTGAAAATAAATCGGGGATGTTAAATTTGATTGACAGGCTTGAAAATGGCCGTAAGGATAAAACTTCACGTATTGTAATTGTAGCGGAATGTGAAGATGAAGAAGGCGGTGCTTTTGAGATAGGCCGTCATGTGAAAGAGAAGTTCCCTCACCTGGATACACGTGTTTCCATATTGGGGCATATTCAGCGCGGCGGAAAACCTACGTGTATGGACCGTGTACTGGCAAGCCGCACAGGGGTTGCAGCTGTTGAGGCCTTGCTGGCCGGACGCCGCGGCGAAATGGCAGGCCTGATCAACAATGAGATAGCTTTCACACCATTTGAGCAGGCAGTTAAGCATAATATCGACATAGATCCCAACATGATACGGATAGTTGAGATATTGTCGCTGTAGGTTTAGGAAGGATTCTTTTTATCGATAAAAGTCTTATTAACTATAAGGCGTATCACGTCATCAATTTCCCTGGTTACCGTGAATAAGTGTTCGATGATCTGCTCGTTCTCGGGATTACTGAAATTTTGCCTGTCCATTATGTTCATCAAACCCAGCATACTTGCTACCGGCCTGCGCAATTCGTGAGAGCTTAGCGAAGCAATATTTTTCAAGCGCTCGTTTTGCTCTATCAGGGCTTCTTCGGTTTTTAGTCTTTCGGTTATGTCGCGGGCAAAGCACCCGACACCCATGATCTCGTTTTTGTTTGCCTTGTATATCGGATTGAAACTTATCTCAAAATGCGAATGTGCTTTGCTATTTGGGTTAGGGCTTTCGTGAAGGGTAATATACCGTTCACCCGAAAGGGCACGTTCATAATAAGAACGCCATTCATCCCGTACCTGGTCCGTGCTGCCCGAATGAACATAAGCATCGTCGCCTTCTTTCGGCATTGTCCCAACAGTATCAGTTATACGTTTTCGGTAAGCGGTATTCATATAAACATATTTGCCATCCCTGTCAATTGACCAGGTCAGGTCTTCAGTATTATTGATCAGCGCCTCAAGGTTATTTTTGGTCCAAACGATCTCATCCTGGGCATGCTTATCGTCCGACACATCCTTTATGATATTTAAGATAATATTATGACCGGTAGACTCATCGGCAAGGAAACGCTTTTTATGGGTTATCCATTTAACTTTTCCGTGTTTGGTCACTACACGGTAGGTTGATTCGAGCCATTTGCCAACTTTAGGTTTTTTGGTGGCTGTTAAAACTTCTTCACGATCGCGCAGGTCGATGATTTCGTTCCAGAGATTGTTGTTTTGCTGAAAGTCTGTTGGCGAATACTCCAGGATGGCGTGCACGCTCGGGCTGATAAACAGGTGGGTTTGTGTATTTGTATCAAAGGCCCAAACACAATCGTTTAACGCCGCAAGAAGATCAGTTAGCATAGATTTTTTTCAAATTCACGAGCCCTATAAAGTTATATTTTTTTATCGTGAAAATAAATTTCATAATAATTTATTCGCCACTTCGGCCCAGGTATTTGCCCTTTCGTATTCAGTAATGAAATGATTGTGAGGCGATGAGAATAATATCGGGCGACCTTTAAAACCGACAAAATTGCGGATGCGATCGTCTATCATAATTTGTACATCAACGATCTTGTTGCCACAAAAGATAATATTTTTCCAACTGATATAGGGAAAATGTTCGCCCAGCCATTCATATTTATCCACTAACGAATTTGGAAACTCCATAGCTGCCGAAACAATGTATACATCATACTTTTCGTGTAACGCTTTAACCACTTCGGCAGCGCCAGGCATTACTTTAAGGTCTCTAAAAAAACCTTTCTGGTTCACATAATTGCGCCAGCTACTGTTTAACACGCCGGGCAATAATTCGTGAAACTCCTTGCCATTCATTTCTTCGAGCAGTATCTCTGTATTGTGGTCCTGCCGGTAAACCTCAATAAATTTATCAATGGTATCGGCCAAAACCTCGTCCATATCAATAGCTAAGCGTATTTTATTCTCCATATTTATAACCGCCACAAATTGCCAATAATTTTTAAAACAGGCCTGAATTTTAATTATTTATCTGCTTTAGAAATTAAAATAATTTTTTTTACCTTTGCATCCCCGCTGAAAGAAACTCCGGGGACATGTTGAACACATAAAAAATTAAAAATGGCAACTAAAATCAGACTGCAAAGACACGGTAAAAAGGGAAAACCTTTTTACTACATCGTAGTGGCAGACGCGCGTGCTCCAAGAGATGGCCGCTTCATTGAGCGTTTAGGTTCGTACAACCCAAACACTAATCCCGCTACAATTGACATTAATTTTGACAAGACCCTTGATTGGGTAAACAACGGTGCACAACCTACCGATACTTGTCGCGCTATATTATCCTACAAAGGTGTTTTGTATAAGAAACACTTAGAAGGCGGTGTTAAAAAAGGCGCATTGACCGAAGAACAAGCGGTAGCGAAATTCGAGGAATGGCTTACACAAAAAGATAACAAGATCACCGGCAAAAAAGACAGCTTAGTTACTGCAAAACAAGATGCACGTAAAGCTGCTTTGGCTGCTGAAGCTAAAAAGAAGGAAGTAAAAGCAGCAGCAATTATTGCTAAATATACTCCACCTGCAGAAGAAGTAGAAGTTGCGGAAGAAGAAGTTGAGGCACCTGTTGCCGAAGCTGAAGTAGCTGCTGAACCAAAAGTTGAGGCCCCTGCAGCTGAAGCTGAACCGGAAGCTGAGACTCCTGCTGCTGAAGCTGATAGCGCTGAGTAATCAGGATAAAAACTTATTGAATAGCGAAGCAGCCATAAAGCTCTTCGCTATTTTTGTTTAACAGCATTTCAAAATATGGACATCGAAGACAGTTTCAGGATAGGGAGCATTATTAAAACCAAAGGCTTGAAGGGCGAATTACAGTTGTATGTCGACTTTGATAACCTGGAGCTGATAGACTTTAACGCCATTTTTATTGATATGGCTGGCAAGTTGGTGCCGTATTTTGTAGAGTCTGTTAAATATCATCATAACAACACAGCCTATCTTTTTTTAGAGGATTTGGACACAATTGAAAAAGCATCCAGACTCGTAAAAAAAGATGTTTATCTTCCCAATAAATTAAAACCAAAGAAGAAAAAAGGTGATTTTACATTGATGGACCTTGCTGGTTTTATTGCCGTAGACATCAATGAGGGCGAACTAGGCGAGATAACAGGCATACAGGAACTTCCCCAGCAATATATAGCCACAGTACATTATAAAAACTGCGAGGTGCTTTTCCCGCTCAACGAGGAGATTATTAAAAGTATTGATGTGGTAAAAGGAATTGTCCTTGTCGATCTTCCCGACGGGCTGCTGGATATTTACCTGGATTGAACAGCATTATTCAACATTTCTCCAGTATCATAATTTACTTTTAACCTGATAGTTTATTTTCAAATAGTTTTCTGTCAAAATGGGTTAGGTAGCCGGATGAAAATTCGGCTACTTTTTTGTGAGAAAAAATCGGGAATTACATGCCAACAGCGCAAAACAAAAATGCTCGCTTTGGGGAATAATGGAGACATCCAAATCTTTTATTGTGTCAGAAGGACGTTAATGGCAATGGCATTGTTATTGCATCATTGTAACAAAATTATTACCCAATTTTAATGAAGAAAATCAAGCAGTCTTTTGTCGAAGTAGTAGCCGGTCAACCACGCAAGGAACACTATGTTAAAGTTTCAATTGTTATCCTATTAATTTCAGTAGCCGTAGGGGCATTTTTGATTATGATCAACAAAGGTTAGTATAACCTTGCATAATAATAGACTGCAATATTTTTTTGTCAAATATATTTGGCATTTGTAAACTTTGTTTTACATTTGGTCAATTAAACTTGACAAGTTATGAAAACACGTTTCCTTTTTCCCTATTGGTTTCGTTACCTGGGCATAGCCTGCTTCCTGGTACATATTCCTATTATGCTTTTTTTTACAAAATATCATAATATGGATAGCACGGATACAGGCCTGTTCACCGGTTCGCATGTTTTTTTCATCTTCACCACTTTAATGGTGACTATTGGATTGTTTCTGTTTGCATTCTCTAAGGAAAAGATCGAGGATGAGCAAATCATGCAACTACGCCGCGACTCACTGCAATGGGCGGTTTATTTCAATTATGTAGTGCTGATAACTACGCTGATATTTACAGAGCACATGGAGATCAGCCACATCATGCTGCTTAACATGTGGACGCTTTTGCTGTTCTTTATTCTTCGGTTTCAATGGGTTATTTTTCGGCTTAACTGGTCGGCTAAGAAAGGGGATTGAGATGAAAAATAACATACGTGTAGAACGCGCCATCAAAAACATCACCCAGGCCGACCTTGCGGAGCAGGTTGGCGTGTCCCGGCAAACCATCAATACTATCGAGAGTAACCGGTATGTACCCTCAACGGTATTATCGCTTAAGATCGCACGGGTATTCGGTAAACCGCTTGAAGAGATATTTATGCTGGAGGAAGGGGATTAACTTTAAGTTGTGAAATCAAGAACCTGATATGAAATCAAAACCAACTTTTGCGCCGGAACTTACTATACCGAACGGCATTACCGATGTTGATTTTTATAAAAATGCGTTCGGGGCAACCGAGATACGCCGCTTCAGTAATGATGACGGCACCATACATGTATCCGAGTTGGAAATCTACGGCGCCATGTTCCATTTGCATGAAGTAACTCAAAAATATAACCTGGATCCCAAAAAAGCAGGCGGTACCACAGTAACTATCGGCTTGTTTGTGGACGATGTGGACGCCGTAATGGAGCAGGCTATAAAAGCCGGCGCAAAACTCACGTCACCAGCGCAGAATTATTTCTACGGCTACCGGCAGGGCTCATTTACCGATCCCTTTGGCCATAGCTGGCAAATACAAAAACAAATACCTGAATCCCATGAGTGATCATCAGACAGCCATTATACCTACATTATCGGTTAGGAACGGTGCCGCTGCCCTTGAATTTTATAAAAAGGCTTTTAATGCTACCGAATTGATGTGCGTTACCGGTGATGACGGTTCTGTAGTTGCTGAATTATCCATTGACGGTGCACGGTTCTTCGTGGCTGATGAATCGCCGGAGCATGGCAATTTTAGTCCCGAAAGTTTGGGTGGTATTTGTGTACGAATAGGCCTAATGGTCGCTGATCCGGATGCTGTTGCTAAAAACGCTGTTGCTGCCGGTGCAAAAGAAGTTTACCCGGTGGCTGACCAGCACTACGGCTATCGACTTGGGTTGGTTATTGACCCTTTCGGTCACCATTGGGAAATTTGCAGGAAATTATAGAATCAAGAAGGTTTTTTTGTCTTGTCTCTTGATTCTTGGCTCTTGACTCTATAACCGTATCTTTGCGCTATGCGCTTTGACCTGATAACCGTTTTGCCCGCTTTACTCGAAAGTCCTTTTGCCCATTCTATTTTACAGCGTGCTCAAAAGAAGGGGATAGCCGAAATTCATGTGCATAACCTGCGCGATTATTCCACCAGCAAGCAAAAAAGCGTGGATGACTACCCTTATGGCGGCGGCAGCGGTATGGTGATGACCATTGAACCATTTGCCCGGTGCATCGAAAAGCTGAAGGCTGAACGGGATTATGACGAGATCATCTTTATGTCGCCGGATGGGGAAACTTTGAACCAATCCATCGCCAACCAATTATCCGGAAAGGGAAATATCATTATCCTTTGCGGGCATTATAAAGGGATAGACCAACGTATCCGCGATATTTTTGTGACCCGCGAGATTTCTATAGGAGATTATGTGCTATCCGGCGGCGAGTTGCCCGCAGCTGTTTTGGTAGATGCTGTAGTGCGGTTAATACCTGGTGTTTTGAATGATGAGACTTCAGCACTTTCCGATTCGTTCCAGGATGACCTGCTGGACGCCCCCGTTTATACCCGCCCTGCTGATTGGAACGGCCACAAGGTGCCGGATATTTTATTAAGTGGTAATACGCCTGAGATTGAGAAATGGCGTTTTGAGCAGGCTGTGGAAAGGACGAAAGAACGAAGGCCCGATCTTTTAAAATAAACAAAACAGCCATAATTGTGGATAGAACACAAAATGTGGAAATTTTTCAAACTCACTTTTTATTTTGAAATAAAATCCCTATAATTGCAAGCCGATTTTTACGGGTTAAAAATTGCATTTAGAGCTTAATATCATGGATTTAGTAAAATTTGTTGAAGAGCAATCAGTAGAAAAAAAGACAATTCCTGCGTTTAAGGCAGGTGATACTGTTAGCGTACACTATAAAATACGTGAAGGAAATAAGGAACGTATCCAATTATACCAGGGTGTAGTTATCCAGCGCAACAGTACTGGCGCTAACGAAACTTTTACCGTACGTAAGGTTTCAAACGGTATAGGCGTTGAGCGTATATTCCCTATCAATTCCCCAAACATCGATAAGATCGAGGTAAACAGCTATGGTAAAGTTCGCCGTGCTAAATTGTTCTACCTGCGCGAATTGACCGGTAAGGCTGCCCGTATCAAATCAAAAAGAGTTTAATTCTCAACAAGATCAAAATATAAAAGCCCTTCAGGATTATTTCCTGGAGGGCTTTTTCGTGACATAGTTTCTAAATATTTAAGCAGTCTTTTTCGTTGCTTTAGTTGTCCCTGTTTTAGGAGCCGGGACTGTTTGAGCAGCAACTAATTCCGCCAGCACAGTCCTTCCGCCTTTCACCACTTCACCAATACCCACATTGATCTTAGTGCCGAGTGGTAAAAACACATCCACCCTCGAGCCAAACTTAATAAAACCGAATTGCTTGCCTTGCTCCACAACATCACCTTCTTTTACATACCAAACAATGCGGCGCGCCATTGCACCGGCTATCTGCCTGAATAAGATTGAAACGCCGTCTTTGTTTTCGATAACCACGGTAGTACGTTCATTTTCGGTTGACGATTTTGGGTGCCAGGCGACCAGGTATTTACCTTTATGATATTTGAAGTATTTAACTACTCCCGAAATAGGGTTACGGTTTACATGCACGTTGATAGGCGACATGAATACGGAAATCTGTATGCGCCTGTCTTTTAAGTATTCAGTTTCTTCGGTTTCCTCAATTACAACCACTTTGCCGTCAGCAGGGCATAGTACATTTTTTTCATCAATATTGATACGGATAGATGGGCTTCTAAAAAATTGCAGGATGATCAGGAACAAAGCGCCAGATAATATATATACGATCCATTTAAGCGTATGGGCCGACGGATAGTAAAACTGTATCAGCGCATTGGATACAAATATCAGCAGTATGCACAGCGCGAGCGAAGTATATCCTTCTTTGTGGATAGTCATTTTGTAGGAATTTTGATGCGAAATTACGAATTTGTAATGAAGTAGAGATAAGCATATACAATTGGCGCCGATAGGAACAGCCCATCGAAGCGGTCGAGCAGGCCGCCGTGACCGGGCAATATGCCGCCAGAGTCCTTAACGTTAAGGCTGCGCTTAAACATCGACTCAACCAAATCGCCCAATGTACCAAAGCAACTGATAAGTACCGCCATAAATACCCATTCGGTCCATACCAGGTCCGAATAATATATGCTGATAATATATGCCGCACCGGCACTGATAAAAACCCCGCCAATAAACCCTTCCCAGGTTTTTTTGGGTGAGTGGCGCTCGAAAAGCTTTGTCCGGCCAAAAAAGTAACCGCTCAGGTAAGCGCCCGTATCATTGGCCCAGAGCATGATCAAAAAGGCAAGCGGAACATGAGAGTTAAAGCTTCCGCTTAAATAAGCGAGCGCATGAAAAAATGTAAAAGGTATTATAACATAAAGCAGCCCGGTAAATGTGTAACCGATATTAGTAAAAGGCTTTTCAGCTTTTTTGTATAGTTCCTGTATAAAAATGGCGCTTAGGGTTACAGGCAGCAGGAAAATAAGCTTGTGATAGGTTGGGTCGCCATCATAAGTAACCAGTGCGAAAATGATATAGATGAAAGCGCCGTTAGTTAAACCGGCCTGGTAATTAGGCTGGCTGCCGCTTTGCCTGACTAATCCAAAAAATTCCCACAGGCAAAATACGCTTAACGCCAGGTAAAATATTCCGAAGGTATAATGCCCCAGCAATACGGAGGCAAGCATCACAATGACGAAGAAAAACCCTGTTATAGCACGTGTTTTCATGAATTGATCTGGTTCAGGATCATAGCCTCGATAGCACTGCTAAAATCCTGCTGATGAATGTAAACTTCGATAGCGCCAAAGGTTCGGTGCGATGAATCCTGTTTATTGAGTAATACGGTATCTATTTGATTTTCAATAAGCATTTGCTTTACTATCTCGGCCTGGTAGTAATTATTTGATGAAAAGATTTTAATCCAGTTCTTCTCCATTATGCGCGGCATGCCATTTGGATGAAATATACCAATAAATTAACAATAATAATAGCGTCAATACAAAACTGATAATATATCCGCCGTTTGTAAACACTTGTGGCTGGGTAAAATCAAAGCTCGTAAGTTTCTGTTGAGATAGATAAGTTAGTACCACTATAGTGCCATTATTTACAAAATGAGCCCAAATTGCCGGCCAAATGCTGCCACTCCAGGCGGTGAAATATCCAAACAACAATCCTAAAACCATACGAGGCAAAAAGCCATAAAATTCCATGTGAAAGGCGCTGAAAATAATGGCCGTTATCCATATAGCTGCATGCATATTGCTGGTCCACCTGAAAAATATGGTTTGAAAACATCCCCTGAATAATATTTCTTCCACAATTGCAGTAAGCAGGCCGATGAAAAGCAGGTTGTATATCATATCGCTGAATGTATTCATCTGCATCATCTCGTCAGAAAGCTTTTCTGTTTCTTTTTCACTTTCTTTCATCCAATCTTCAACGCTCTTTAAAAATTTAGGCAAAACCATTTTAGCGTTCAAATTCCCCAGGTATTCTATTAATGGCATGGCTGCTACCATAGCTAATAAAACGATAACGATCAGCGCCCATGGAAAATGGAAATGATTTTTCATGTAATCCTCCGGCTCCCCGACGATGAAATAGGAGAAAATAATAGGTGTGACCAGTATCGGGAAAGTTGTACCTGTAAATTGTAATATCCACAATATAGTATCCGCATGAGGAACTGTTAGTTTTGATTGCAGAATATCAGTAAGTGCATTTAATCCATATTTAGCCCCTATAAAAGCAATGCCTATTATCGAACCTAATATTAGCAGCCCTATCAGCAACCCGGTGAGGATCAAAAATTGCAATCCCGGTGCTATCTGCTTGTGGGGTATAGGGTTAATAGGGTGATCTGTCATAATATGGCTTAAAATTCGTAATTTTGGGGCGGTCAAAGATAAGCATGTCTGTACAAATAGGAAATATTGATTTAGGGGAGTTTCCGCTGCTGCTGGCGCCGATGGAGGATGTGAGTGATCCGCCTTTCCGTTATGTGTGCAAGCAAAACGGTGCGGATATGATGTACACGGAGTTTATCTCATCAGAAGGATTAATACGCGATGCAGCCAAAAGCAGGCAGAAACTCGATATTTTTGAATACGAACGGCCTATCGGCATACAGATATTCGGCAGCGATATTGAACATATGCGCGAAGCCACCGAAATAGCTTCCCAGGTAAATCCCGACCTGATCGATATCAACTACGGTTGCCCGGTTAAGCAAGTAGCATGCCGCGGTGCAGGTGCAAGCCTTTTACAGGATATTGATAAAATGGTAGCTATGACCAAAGCAGTGGTTGAGGCAACTCACCTCCCGGTAACGGTAAAAACAAGGCTTGGCTGGGATGACAATACAAAAAATGTAGAAGAAGTAGCGTGGCGTTTACAGGATGTTGGAATCAAAGCGCTGACTATTCACGGCCGCACGCGTTCACAGATGTATAAAGGTGTGGCCGACTGGAGATTGATCCGCGAGATCAAAAGAAATCCGGGCATAAATATCCCCATTTTTGGTAATGGTGACATCGATTCTCCACAAAAAGCCGCCGCCTGGCGAATGGAATTTGGCGTCGACGGCATGATGATAGGCCGCGCCGCCATCGGATATCCGTGGATTTTTCGCGAAATAAAACATTTTTTTAATACCGGCGAGTTCCTCGAAAAACCAACAATTGCCGAGCGTGTGGAAGTTTGCCGCACGCATTTAAACAAGTCAATTGAATGGAAAGGGCCAAAAACGGGCATTTTTGAAATGCGAAGGCACTATTCCAATTATTTTAAAGGCGTAGAGAATTTTAAGGAATACCGCATGAGGTTGGTAACCGCCGCCAACTTTGAAGAGATAAATGAGATATTATTTGAAGTGGCCGAGAATTATAGCACGGAAATGGCGTGATATTTGACTTGATAAATTTATATTTGATCATTCACAGTCCAAACTCATGATAACTATTATTACCGATGGCGTTAAGGTTTCTGTAGAAACAATTTATCAACCGGAGTATTCAAACCCGGCAAATGACCACTATATGTTTGCTTACAAGATCAGCATTGAGAATGTTGGCCATAATTCAGTGCAGCTTTTACGCAGGCATTGGGAAATTTTCGATTCAAACGGTGCCAAAAGAGAAGTTGAAGGCGAAGGTGTTGTTGGGCAGCAACCTATAATTGAACCAGGCAGTACCCACGAATATGTATCGGGTTGTAACCTAAAAACAGATATGGGCAGCATGAAGGGCGAGTACCAGATGACACGCCTGATAGACAATAACCTTTTTGATGTTAAAATACCCGAATTTTACTTGATTGCCCCATACAGAATGAACTAAACACTAAAACTTTATCATATAAAAGCCCCCGGGAATTTCCCGGGGGCTTTTGTTTTTAGGTTATTTTCTTACTTAAATTACCTGTGCCTTTCATGTTCCGGTTCAGCGGGGCGAGCTTGCGGACGTGGTTGCTGTACCCTTTGCGGCGCACGTTGTTGCGGCGCACGCTGTTGTGGGGCTCTTGGTTGTTGTGCACGTTGTTGCTCTACCCTTTGGGCTTGCAAATTTCTCTTTTGCTGAGCTTGTTGTTGCTGTGCCTGCTGCTGGCTGTGTTGAGCATGTACACGTTGTTGCTGTTGAACAGCATTACTACGTGCAGCCTGTTGAGTTGCATTGCTCCTTGCTGCCTGCTGTGTTCTGGCGGCTTGTTGAGTTGCGTGGTTCCTTGCTGCCTGTTGTGTTTTGGCAGCTTGTTGATTCGCATTATTACGGGCAGCTTGTTGTGTTCTTGCAGCCTGTGTGTTAGTGTGGTTCGCAGCTGCCTTGGCATGCTGTGCCATTTGTTGCGGGTTTACACTCCTCATAGCTGTTACAGCCGGTTTACCGTGGTTAGCTTTTGCAAACTGGCTACGGTCGGCATGTGCAGCTTGCTGATGAGCTGTTTGCTGGCTGGTAGCCTGGATATGACGCTCGTTCATGGCCTTTTGTTCTTCAGGACGTGGCCTTGCGGTTACACCGCCTCTTCCGCCATTGTAGCTCACGTGATTATTTACTATTGTGTTTCTTTGGATCACTGTGCGGTCAACATAAGTATTATGTACTATCGTCCTGTTCACATTTACCACAGCAGTATTATACCTGAAGTGGCCACCTGACCATCCGCCACCGGCGAAACCAACTCCAAAGAAGCCTCCTCCGTAGTTAATACCACCGTAAAATCCTACACTGGGTCCCCAGTATCCGGAGTGGTATAAATAAACGCCATTATCATAACCCCAATAGCACGGTGTCCAATACAAACCGGGATTTGGCGGGGCAACCCATACACCGGGTACCCAGTAATAATCGGCTGCATCGGGATCCCATGCCCAGTAACCGGGCTGCCACAAGTAACCGTCAACAGGGCATTCGGGTTGAGCATATACCGGTATTACCGGTGGGGCGAGATTCGCCTGTATGCTAACGCCCACACTTACCTGGGCATTAGATTTAGTGACAGATATCATCGTAACCGCCACTATAAAGAATATTATTTTTACTAAATTTTTCATAATTGTTGTTTTGTCTTTGTACTACAATTAATAACCCAAAGTGTTTCGAATATTGAAATTAGAACCTGATTTTGAGGTATTTAAAACCCGAATTCCGGTCAAAAGACCGGTAAATAATGCCGTTAAAAAAACAATTTGATCATAAAAAGCCCCACCTGAAATTTCAGGCAGGGCTCCGGTTATTGTATCATTAATTACCTTGTTTTTTAGGCTGTGGTTTAGCTGTATGACTTTTGGAGCGCGTCCTGGTATGTTGCACCTGGCTATGCTGCTGTTTTGGCTGCGCTGCTTGTGGCTGAACAGCTTTTTGCGGTTGCACAGGTTGCTGCACATCCGGTTTGTTGGCAGGCACCGCATTATTTGGCTGCCTGTTGTCCTGTTGCGGTTGAATTGGTTTTTGCGGTTGCGCAGGTTGTTGAACATCTGGTTTGTTTTCAGGTGTTACATTGTTAGGTTGCACACGTTGTTGATCCTGTTGCGGCGTTGGTTGCTGAACAGCCGGTTTATTGGCCGGCGCTGCATTAGCAGGCTGCCTGTTATCCGGGGTGCTCTTATTTTCAGTAGCATGAGGGGTACTGGTTGTTCCTTTTGGTGTAACCCGGTCACCGTTCACTTTATTCATAGCCGCTGTAGCCGGTTGCCCATTGTTAGCTTTGGCAAACTGGCTATGGTCAGCACGTGCTGTTTGCTGGTGTGTTGTCTGTTCACTTGTAGGCGGTACATGTTTTTCCTGCATTGCCTGCACTTCTTCGGGGCGCGGTTTAGCGGTTACTCCGCCGCTGCCGCCATTATAGCTTACCCGGTTATTTACGATAGTTGTGTTATTAATTACGGTACGATCAACATACGTATTGTGTATTACGGTAGTGTTTACATTCACAACCGCTGTATTATAACGGAAATGATCACCCTGCCACTCTCCGCCGGCAAAGCCTATTCCAAAAAAGCCGCCGCCATAATTAATGCCGCCATAAAATCCTACATGCGGACCCCAATAACCGGGATGGTATACATAAACATCTCCTTCATAGCCCCAATAGCATGGTGTCCATAAATAGCCTGGTTGCGGTGCGGCAACCCATACACCCGGTACCCAGTAATAATCTGCGGCGTCGGAGTCCCAGGCCCAGTAGCCCGGTTGCCATAAATAACCGTCTTCCGGGCATTGAGGCTGGTCGTATTCAGGTATCTCAGGAGGAGCTACATTGGCTTGTATGCTGAGGTCGACATTAACCTGTGCATATATTTTTGGGCCGGCGATTAGCATCAACGCCAAAAAAAGCCCTGTTTTGATTATGTTTTTCATGTGTATAATTTGGTTTTTAAATAGTAGTGAAACTGTCATGAGCCATTTTTACTCATTTTGCCTTGGAGTGGTGGCTCATGACGACTCCATGGTTTGTAACATATTTAATACACTACAAAAAATATAGCAAAGAGTTTCGGCGGGCTTAGCTCGATTTCGATTAGAACAGGTGTGATTAACCAAAATGCGTGTTTCCGCTGAGCAGGAGGGTAATTATTTAATTATCAATATGATATTCTTTTTTAAGATCGGCTTTTAGTTTATTAGCTCTTTTAAATAATGTATCTATTGCCGTTAATTTTTTTTCGATAAACCTTGACCGTACAAGCTCCACATATTGATTAAATATAGTTTTATCAGTGGTTAATAGCGGAGGGTTACTCTCAGTAAACTCCCTGATTTTTTTCCAGTCGATATTTTTAAAGGTGGGCGAATGCGTAAGGTCGTTGGCTTTCCTGTTATATTGAAACTCAAAGATCTGGGCCCTTATTTTTCTCACCTCTGCAAAAATAATACGATCATTTTCTTCTCGGGACAGCATACTGCGGCAGTACTGATCGTAGGCGGCAACTTCCTGTGCTACTGACTTGTTAAAATATCTCAGTGAACCGGAACTTTTCATCTGTTGAAAAGTGGCATCGTTAGGTGCGTAAGAATTATAGGCCCCACCGAACAACCCATACCAATATAACTTGCCCGAAGGGATGCTTTTTATATCGGATGCAGTCAATAACTGCATCAGCGTATCAATATTTTTTTCGGCGACGCTGTAATAAGTCTGATATTGTTGTAATTGTGCCAAATCGCTTGAAAGATCGCCCACCATCGCTTCGGCATAGTCTTTGGCCTTGTGATGTTCGGTAATATTTTCACGCAAATTTTCTGCAATAAAACCCATCATCACAGCCAAAAAGATCATTAATCCTTCCAGCAGGTATTCTTTAAAACCTTTATGTTCTACTTCAGGGTGATGGTGTACTTCCATGATTTGTGTTTCGGCTAACAGGTATAATAAGGCTTAAATATAGTCGTATTAAATAAATTGCTCTATATCAATTTCATAAAAAAGCCCCGTCCGGCTTTTAGCTGAACAGGGCTCTATTGTATGATAATAATTTCTTAGTGCCTTCCACGGCCGCCACCACCGCCTACGCGTGGCATAGATGGCCTCGAAGGTGTACCATGATTAACCGAGTGGAACTGAGAATGATCAGCCCTTGCCGATTGCACATGTGTTTGCTGTTCGCGGGTAGCCTGTACGTGAGTTTCGTGTGCAGCCTGTGCTTCCTCAGGATGCGGCCTTCCGGTGGTGCCGCCGCGACCACCATTGTAGCTTACGTGATTATTAGCAATGGTATGGTTTTGTATTACCGTACGGTCCACATAAGTGTTATGTACCCGCGTGCGGTCCACATTCCAAACAGCAGTATTGTACCTGAAATGGCCGCCGGACCAGGCACCGCCTACGAAACCTATGCCTAAATAGCCTCCTCCATAATTAATACCGCCATAATAACCTACGTGCGGTCCCCAATAGCCGGGATGAAACAGGTATGCACCACCGCTGAAACCCCAATAGCCGGGGGTCCATAGCATGCCTGCACTTGGCGGGGCTACCCATACGCCGGGCACCCAGTAATAATCGTTTTGAGTAGGATCCCATGACCAGTAGCCCGGCTCCCATAAGTAGCCGTCTTCGGGACATGGGGGTTGGTCGTAAGTAGGTATTGCCGGCGGCGCGACATTGGCCTGCAAGGTTACGCCCACGCTTACCTGGGCCTGTGTCTTAGCAACAGAAAACAGGGTAACGGCTGCTAAAAGGAATGTGATCTTGATTAATTTTTTCATAACAGGTTTAAATATTTATATACATAGTTACAAATAAGATATAAATGCTGCCCGAAAGTTTAGGCTTAGTTACCAATTCAAACAACATCGTTACAAAAGGGTTGTTTTGAATTTTGAATTTTTACTTTTGGGTTTGGAACATACTTTTTCATACTGGGAACGCACGGCGTTTACTGATGATGCCGATGTTATTGTCATTGGCAGCGGCATTGTGGGCCTGAGCGCAGCCCTTCATCTAAAAAGGCTTCAGCCCCAACTTAAGGTAATTGTACTTGAAAGAGGCTTTTTACCCAGCGGCGCCAGTACAAAAAATGCCGGATTTGCCTGTTTCGGTTCATTATCCGAACAAATAGCTTATTTAAAAAGATCATCTGAAGCTGAAGTATTGCGCCTGGCAGATTACAAATGGCGCGGACTGCAGCGTTTACGCCAAAATTTAGGCGACCGTAGTATTGATTTTTACCAATACGGCGGTTACGAATTATTTATGGGTGGCGAGGAAACCACAGCTGAAGAAAGCCTCGACCATTTAGCTTATTTCAATAAATTACTAAAGCAAGCGATAGGCAGTGATGATATTTATCAAACTGCCGATGCCAAAATAGCTGAATTTGGATTTGATAAAGTAAGCCGGATGATCTTTAACCCTTATGAAGGGCAGATCCATACCGGGAAAATGATGCGTACCTTACTTAACAAAGTATATGAAGCCGATGTTTTGGTGCTGAATCAATGCAATGTAGATAGCATTAACCAGGAAGGTAATAACGTACTGCTAAATACATCGCACGGCAATTTTAAAGCAAAAAAGGTGATACTCGCTACCAATGCTTTTGCCGCACAATTGTACCCTGAACTGGATGTCGTTCCCGGACGCGGGCAGGTATTGGTTACCAAGCCTGTTCCCGGGTTAAAGCTTAAGGGTACTTATCATTTTAATGATGGCTATTACTATTTCCGCAATATTGATAACCGCGTACTTTTTGGCGGCGGCCGGAATATCGATTTCAAGCAGGAAGAAACCTGGGATTTCGGGCATACCGAAAGTGTGAAAGCCAAACTCGTTTCGTATTTAAATGAAGTGATATTGCCCAATCAAAATGCCGAAATTGATTACTGGTGGAGCGGTATCATGGGGTTTGGGGAAGATATAAGCCCGATAATCAAAGAAGTACAGCCTAATGTATTTTGTGCAGTACGCTGCAATGGCATGGGTGTGGCGATGGGTAGTTTGGTGGGCGAGGAAGTAGCGGAATTAGCTTTAAAATGACCTTCTTGTCATTCTGAGCATAGCGAAGAATCTTCTAAAAGGGATAGGTCGGCTACTTGAATAGTGTATAAGATCCTTCACTATGTTCAGGATGACAACCAATACATGTAAGTACTTGATCTATTGCCATTTAAGTGTTCCACTTTTAGGGACGTCACTTTTGGAACACCACAATAGTTAAGTTATTTAACTCCGGCGATACGGTCCTTGTATTCCTTCACCAAATTTTTTGAGGCCCTGCCCAGCCAGGCTTCTATCAGCAATTGTTCCAGGATTTTCGGATCAACCCGTTCCAGTTTTATCAATACCGTTGGATAGTTGCGATAGTGTTCGGTGAAAAAGAAGGTTTCGGAATCCTTTTCTATCCATTTGTCGCGATCATCAGTTCGTACTACCAACACTTCACCATTTTCCCACAGCCGGACCAGCATTTTCTTTTGCACATAAAATGCCGGCGTACCATGGCTCACGCCTTCGGTTACGCCCGGTAGTGCCAGTAGTATATTCCGGATAAACCCGAGATATATAAAAGCGTTGATTTCCATTGTTGGTTATACTGGTTGCATCAGTTGTATTGGTTGAAGTAGGATAATTGTCCAGTTATTCTCGGCGAACTCATAACCACTACAGCTAATACAACCATTTCAACTAATTCCTTGTAATTTCATATATCATAACCGAATTACCGCCTTTGTTCCTGCGCCCCTGCGCAGTTACCACAAGATATTTGTTACTTTTATCCATCGTCATGCCTACCGGGTATGAGTCGGCATTTACAAAACCTATGGTTTTCATATCCGCTGTGCGTACGATACTGATCTTAGATTCCTCGTTGGCGTTGGCAAACAGGTATTTACCATCCGAAGTGACGGAAATAGTCCGCGCACCTTTACCAGTTGCAGTCAATTGCCATTTATTATACTGAATATTTTTTTGGCCCTGTTTTTCAAGGAATGAGTTCAGCAGATCCTTCCATTTGGTTTTTTCTACAACGCCATCGTTATTGGAGCTCAGATAAAGGTAATCGCCATTGATCACCAAATGGCGCACATTGGTTTTGGTACCGAATATGCTGCCCAGGTATTTTTTGCCTTTGATGTCGAATACAGCTATGCCGCCGCCGCCCATGCGGCCAACGAAAAGATAGCTGCTATCAGGCGTAAAAACCGTTCCGCGCAAGCATAAACCACATGCTACATCGCGGTCGACCTTTTTACTGAAGTTAGTTAGGTTCAACTTATAGTCTACAACAAAATGGGCCACATATTGAAACTTTTGCGGGTCGCCTGAGCTGATATCGATCAAGTGGACCGTATTATCACCCCAGTTGGTTACGGATATAAATTTATCGTCCGGGGAGCACGCCACCATTTTGGGCAGCGGCGCGGTTGGCATTACGCGTACTATCTTGTCGCTGTCGACATCGATGATCGCCATGGCCGATGGCTCCTGTGCCAGTGGGTCGTAATCACGGCGATAGTAAGGCACCCAAAGGTATTTGTCATTGTTCGAGAGGCACATTTCTACAGGCTTGCCCGTAAAATCATTGGTATCGGTGCGGCCCGGTTTAAAAGAGTAACCGGGGAAGTTGGTTTCTTTAAAAAGTGCTGAATCGGCTTTGGTAAAAGTATGATTAATGACAGCGATCTTTTTGAGCGAGTCGTTCATGTCATACACTACTGTCTGGCCACCTTCGAGGCTGTTGACATATAGTTTTTTTATGCTTTTGCCATTGACTGTTTTTTCCAGGATATGTACCGATTTAGGCGAATAAATGGCCTTGTCATAAAAATCATGCTTGTTTAAACGTGTTGAATCCAATGCCTGAAAACGCGCTACCAATTTCAATTTTACTTCAGGACTGCCGACAGATTTTACCCCGATCCTGACGCTTTTTACAGGCGGTTGCTGGGCGTAAGATGCTGAAACCAACAGGGTAAATAAAAAACAAAGCAGCAAGATTTTTTTCATAGGAATAGGAGGATTTTTCGTTGAATATAGAAAGAAAATCGATCTAAAACAGTTCTACCAATCTTTCCAGCGCCATACCGCGTGAACCCTTGATCAACACCGTTGAGTTTTTTATGGGATGTGCTTTTAACCCGGCAATAGCCTCTTCAACTGTAGGATAAAACACAGCCGATTTCTGACTTCCGACTTCTGACTTCCGACTTCCTGCAAAATCATGCCCAATGAAAATCCGCTCATCAACCTCCGTTTCCAGTGCCTTTTTAATAACGGCTTCATGTTCGGCGGCTGATTCTTCACCCATTTCGAACATATCGCCTAAAACCAACACTTTATGCCCTGCGGTTAGCTTACCCAGGTTTTCGATCGCTACAAACATGCTGCTGGGGTTTGCATTATAATAGTCACAAATAAGCGTGTTGGTAGCCGTTTGTGTGATCTGCGAGCGGTTGTTTTTGGGCTGATAACCACTGATACCTGTGTTGATCTTTTCAGGCTGGATATGGAAATATAATCCAAAGCAAATAGCGGCTAAAATATTGGGTAGGTTATACTCCCCGGTCAATTGTGTTTTTACAGCGTGATGCCTTTCCGAACGCTTATCGGTCCATTCAAGCGTCAATAATGGCGAATTTTCGATGATCTTACCCGAAACAAGACTTAATGTGTCGCTATGGCCGTAATAAACCATAGGATGTAACCCCCGCTCCAAAGCCATTTTGACCAATACAGCGTCATCGCAGTTCACAAACGCAATGCCTCCTGATTTGTGCAAATAATCGTATAGCTCGCCTTTACCTTTTTTCACGCCTTCAACCCCGCCAAAACCCTCCAAATGTGCTTTACCAACATTAGTTATCATCCCGTGCGAGGGCTGTGATATGCTACACAGCAATTCTATCTCTTTTTGGTGATTGGCACCCATCTCAATAACCGCCGCTTCGTGGGTTGTATTGATGGATAGAATGCTCAGGGGCACACCAATGTGGTTATTCAAATTGCCCTGGGTGGCATAAGTATTAAAATGCTGTGATAAAACGGAGTTGATAAGTTCCTTTGTGGTCGTTTTACCATTGGTACCGGTTAGCCCGATAACGGGTATCTTCAATTGACTGCGGTGATGCCTTGCCAGATCCTGTAAAGCGGTCAGCACATCATCCACCAAAATATACTGCCCACCTGAATCATATGCCGGATTATCTATTACGGCATACGCTGCGCCGGCCACGATAGCTTGTTCAGCAAAGGCATTAGCATCAAACTTATCACCCTTCAGCGCAAAAAACAGGCTGCCAGGCGCAATTTTGCGGGTGTCCGTGCTGATAGCCGGGTGTTTTAGATAGATTTGATATAATTGTTCGGTAGTTGTCATTTCAAGTATCCCAATTATTCGTTGCGAATATAATTATAAGAGGGCTGTCATGCTGAGGCACTCGAAGCATGTGCGAAGAGGCCTTTGCCCACCATGCTTCGAGTGCCTCAGCATGACACCTTTATTTTAATTGTTTGCCCTATTCATCCAGCTAACCACCGCCTTAATTTCGCCATAAGTGTAACCATCGCCCAACACTTCCTTTAGCGGCGCCAATCGTTCGTGCCCATAACTTTCCACAGCATCTTTAATAGCAGGTATTTTTTCTTCTTTTACCATATCCAGTACGTCCATTTCACCGGTTTGTACAAAATAACTCAAATGACTCTCAATTGTTGTGGGCGAAAGACTGCGCTGGGCAGCTATTTCGGATATGCTTTTGCCTGATTGATACAAAGTAAAACTTTCTTTACGGGTATCCGAAGAACGTAGTTTAACAATGCTTCTTTCCGTTCTCGTCTTTTGCTCTTTTTTATGCCTCTTTTGATCGATGCGCGATGACAGCTCATTCTTACCACAATAATTTTTAACGGGAATCAAAAACTCGCGGCCATAACGCGCCAGCTTGATATCCCCAAAACCAGATATGAGCCTCAACTCATCCAATGTTTGCGGGAAATAGGTGGCCATCTCAACTAATGCAGCATCTGAAAGGATCAGGTAAGGCGGCACATTCTGATTGGCGGCAATATCCCTGCGCACTAATTTCAATTCATTAAGCAAGGCAGTTTCAAATGGCAATGGTTCGTATTGTTTTTCTTCAATGGTTTGTGACCCTATCAGCTCTACCTTTTGCAGGCCCTTTAGTACCGAATCGCTTTTTTCGGTCAATTTCAACACAGGGAAAACATCATCGGTAACCTGCAGGTAGCCTAATGTAACTAGTTCGCGGATATATCTGAACCAATCAGCACGCTGAATATCCGCGCCAACGCCATAAGTCTTCAGTTGCTTATGTTCTTGCCATATCTTTTCCCGTTTTGATCCTCTCAAAAAATCAATCACATAGCCTGCACCAAATCTTTCCTTTAAGCGGCTAACCGCTGATAAGGCTTTTTGTGCGATCAACGTTGCATCAAATTTCTGTACTTCGCTCAGGCAAACATCGCACGAACCGCAATTGTCCGGAAATGCTTCGTCAAAATACTGCATCAGGTATTGCCGGCGGCAGGTTTGCAACTGGCTGTAATTCACCATATCGTCCAGCTTTTTGAGCATGATGGCGCTTTGTTCTTCGTTGCCCTCTACGCGTGCAAAGCCTTTCAGCTTAATGGCATCGCCATGTGAATACAACAATAAAGCATTTGATGGCAGGCCATCCCGCCCGGCGCGACCGGTTTCCTGGTAATAGCCCTCGATATTTTTTGGCAGATCAGCATGCACTACATACCGCACGTTTGATTTGTTAATACCCATCCCAAAAGCTATGGTGGCCACAATGATCTTGATATCGTCCCGTAAAAACGCTTCCTGGTTGCTAACTTTCTCAGCCTGGTCCATACCTGCGTGATAGGCGGCAGCAGCATAGCCTTCTTCGCGCAGGTTTGCAGCTAAAGTTTCTGTCGACTTACGCGAAAGGCAATAAATAATGCCCGAATCCTCTTTCCTGTTTTCCAAAAAATCGAGCAGCTGATTAAAACTGTTCTTCTTAGGTAAAACGCGGTAAGTGATATTGGCCCGGTTGAAGGAGGAAACAAATTCAGCAGGATTTTTAAGATTGAGCTTTTCGAGAATATCTTTCCGTGTTAGTTTATCGGCAGTAGCCGTAAGCGCAATGACGGGTATTTTTGGAAATTCAATCTTTAAACCCGCCAGCATCAAATACTCTGGCCTGAAATCGTGCCCCCATTGCGAGATGCAGTGCGCTTCGTCGATAGCTATTAAACAAACAGGCAATGATTTTAAAAACCCCATCAGACTGCTCCCCGAACCAAATAAGCGTTCAGGCGCCAGGTA
>Ga0206840_1019_pt1 | contig 38604 bp, 37 predicted proteins | sample Alteio_BWOrgCont_24_FD_152633 | JGI IMG/M metagenome (GOLD analysis project Ga0206840, IMG submission 152633) | Enriched cells from forest soil in Barre Woods Harvard Forest LTER site, Petersham, Massachusetts, United States -... | ecosystem: Environmental > Terrestrial > Soil > Temperate forest >... | reverse complement strand
GAATGCTTGAGTGTTTTTGTTACAGCTTATGAGGGCTACGGAATGGCTGGCGGCTTTACTTATGATACAAGCGGGACAAGTGATTCTAACGGCAGTAATTCGCCCACGGCGGGCCAAGTCGTTGTCAATTGCTCGCATTCCGATCTGAAAGGAAATCCCTGGTCCAGCTATTAAAGAAGCCGCCGCGATGGGCGGCGGGATAACGACGTTCAGCATGAACGACGTTCGGCATGAACGGCGTTCCTTTCCTGGCAGACACTTTCAGGGACTTTCTCCGTCATAAGGACTACCCCGCGATCAGCTAGCCACGCAATATATAGAGTGAATATTTTTTGCGTTTTCGACTCTAACCTTTAGGAGGGTTCCAAAGAAAAGGCTTGAACTGTAATCATATATGAGTACAATTAAAGAAGATCCTGACTATTTGTTCTATGTGGGCTTCACCTTCACGGTGGAATGGTATAGAAATCCGACGGGTCGTATGCCGGCCAAAACCTATTATGAAGAGCTTTCCGAAGAGGAGCAGAAGCGGTTGGATGACTTAGTGGCCCGCTTGGCGGACAGTCCCATTGGAACGCGCCTTCCAAAATCGATGTACAACGAGGAGGATTCTCACCATAAGATTTATGCGTTTAAGCCCAAAAATCACCGGTTCTTCAATTTTATGACGATTGGCCGAAAGATCATTATTGTGAATGCCTTTATTACGCGTGCAAGGAGGAACCTATTATGAAAGGGACGCTTAATCGCAAACTGGAAGACCCGGTTTACCGCGCGGAGTTTGAGCATCGGCAGCGTTTTTTGGATCTCGAAACTCAGATTCTGCTGGCGATGGAAGATAAAGGATGGTCATACGAAGTTCTGGCCAAAGCCGTCGGCACCTCTCGTCAAAATATATGGCGAGATCTTAAGAATGGGGGACTACACAAGGCCAGCCTGGACCGGATCACTCGAATCGCCGAGGCGCTCGACCTACGCGTCCATCACTTTCTTGTCAGTCGCAAAAATGAGAAGAAAATCCTTCCCAAGCTCCACAAACTCCTTAAAGCCGCCTAATCGAACGACGTTCAGCACGAACGACGTTCCTGTCAAGTCGGCCCAGGGGCCAAAGAATTTCATGGGCCTGTTAGCCCGCCATTTTTAGCCTTTAGGCGCATTCCTATTTCCGCGGAAAGCTGGTAAATAAACGACAGAAGGTCAGAGACCTTTGATGAAATGACGCCTTTGATGAATTAGGAGCAGATCTGCCTTTTATATGCGCACACTGATTCGATGGTTCTTGGCTTGTCTTTTTTCGGTTAGCCTCGGCGCTAATTCCGCTTACTCCGTTGGCCCGGAGTCTCGCGGAATATCGGCGCGAGGGTGTCCCCTGATGACGGTTCGCCAATCCTTCACGGAACAAGCGCTCTCTGACACCGTGATCAATGTGGTGCGGTACATTGCAAAATCACCCATGCGATCAGCCGTGGTTCGCCGAGAGCTTGCGCTCAAAACCGGTCTGCATGAACATCGCGCCAGTTCTTATGTGACCGCCATGACACCGCAGATCCAGGCTGCAGCGGAAGACCCTGTTGGGGGAGGCGCCATAGGAAAGATGTTTGACGATGAAGGCGAGTTAATTAAAGCGGGCGCGCGTCTTTCCTGGACTCCGGACGGCTAAAGCGCTGCGCTCGTCGACCCACGCGGCAGGCCGCTACGCGACAACAGACGTCAGCCGATTAATTTTAGGGTAATCGGTTTCTCGAGGAAGAATGGCTGGCGGCAAGCGCGGCGCTGAGCCCGGAAGATCAAAACATCTCTTCCGCGATCATGGCTCATCTCGGCGAACTGGCCCGAGCCGGAAAAATTATTCTGCTCGATTCAAATTCCCACGCGGTCCATGGATTCGGCGACAAGAGCGTGACAGCGCATCCACATACCGTTCGGGCTTGCAGAATCGACTTCTCGGGGAAGGGCCAAACCGGGCTCTCACTGAGCTACTGAGCGATCTATCTTACCGGGCTAAACATTCCAAGGATACCTCCAAAGGAACGACTCTGATCGACAAAATGGCCGATTTCCTTTTCTGAAACGGCGCAGAGGCCGTTTCTTTTCGAACTTTGATCCCGAGGTCGTTATTACCCCCGATGGCTGGGCTCAGCGGATGATGAGGTTCGCGTATAGTCGCAAGGATACAATGTCAATATTCTACGGTATCGTGGGGCGCCGCACAGATGCGACTCCAGCGGAAAACTTGAAGAATGCGGGCTCTCTCGAAGCGTTCTTAAAGGCTAATCCCGGGTTTATTGACACGGCCCAATTAGCAGGCGTCGCCCAAGGCTTTGAAAACTACTTTCGGTCGGACCGAGGCCAGCCGATCGTCAATGAACTCCGCAGGCGTACTGGAATTGATTTAATTCAGTCTTTTCATGTGAGTCCTAACCTCAATTTCATCGATCTCGCAGAGGAAATTCACCGCGACCTTAAAGGGGGCGATTCTGAGCGAGGCCCTAAGATTCTGAAACAGAGTCATTTACGACGATTGGAAAAGATCATCGCTGAAAGAGTTCGCGATATTCCACTTAAGGACCTTGAAGAGGCGCTTCGATTGCAGTATCGGAATTACTTGATGCGAACAATCCACGACAAATATGTATTCACAACGCGAAAAGGTGTTGTATTCCCATGGTGGCATATTCTGATCAGCGACAGACCTCATCCCATCATCGACGTTTTGAGCTCGGTCGTCAACCCCCTTTATTTGCCTGAGGAATTCTGGCATAAACTAGAAATGTTATCTACGACTCAGCTGGAAGACGTCGCAACGACTCCGTTGACTCCAGACCAATACAGGCGACGGGATCTGATAACCAGAATTGCGGAGAATGAGGTATCAAAGAACGAATTGGAGGTTAACAGTACAAAGGAGTGGCATACGAGCGCTAAACTTCGGGATGATCTCTTGCGGGACATGTTTAATAAATTAGGCGGTCTTTGTCGGTTTTCATTGGAGCAACTTACGAGAATTGCGGCCGGTGAGCGAAACGCTTGGGATGAGACGCCAGGAGACCAAACGCGGCCCATATCGCATGAGAAATCCCCGTTTTCTACGGTGGATTCAGAGATCAAAAGCATCGTTCGCTTAATTCGGCAACCGATGGATCAGCTGTTGCAGATTCTTCATGGGGCAATTGACTCCGGCCGCTTTGCTACTTCCGGCCCAGCTTCTTCCGACCTTCCGCCCCATTTGGGTGAGAATAAAGCGCGAGCTCACGTTTTTAAAGGGACGATCAGTGCGTAGGCCATCGCCCAAAAACGGAGACAGACATCCCAATTCATAAAAGGATCGCACCGCGGTGCGATCCCTTGCCATCTTCCCACGTGCGGAAATTCTGAGCATTCAAAGATGACTCGTTCAATGGATAATGTTGAATCTTTGGCCAAGGTCGCATACGATTTTAATGCCCGAATTCAGCGGCTTGATCCCGCGAACCATGTAAGACGCGGGCAACGATAATTCCATCGGGTTCGAGCTTGTAGTAGATGATGTAACTCCCAACAGGAAAACTCCGGAGATTCGGATCCAAGTCTGGGCGCTCGCGACCCAAGAGTTTGCGCTCCGCCAGCAATCGACATTTTTCATCGATCATCGCAAGAACTCGATCGGCGGCTTTCATCGTGTCGGCCGCCACATAAAGCCAAATTTCTACAAGATCAATTTCGGCTTGATTGGCGCGATGAACTTGCGGCATTAGGCCGCTTTTCGTCGGTGCGCCAACAACTTGCGGCCTTTGGCCTTTATGGCTTCCATATCGAGAGGAGCCACTTTGCCTTGCTTAATGTCTTCCATGCCGACGGCGATTTCGCGGCGCAACTCGTCATGCTGTATTTGCCGCAGCGCGTCGTGTTCATTCAACAAGCGAAGCGCTTCACGAATGACCTCGCTGGCCGAATGATACAGGCCCGTGGCTACTTTCCGGTTGATCAGCGTCTCAAGTTCAGGGGTAAGAGAAACATTCATGGGATTAGGCTCCTTTCGTTGAGTATATCACGAATAACCAATTTTAGCCATATTGGCTACTGTTTTTGGTGTGGAGCCGAACGACGTGCTACGGTGAAGGGCCCAAAGAATTTCATGGGCCTGTTAGACCGCCATTTTTAGCCTTTCGGCGCATTCTTATTTCCGCGAAAAGCTGGTATCGTTTTCATACAGACGCATGAAAAACATATTCTCCCGCATCGTTTCACTTCTGCTGGTCCCCTGCCTGCTGGCGGATCCGGCTTTGGCAGCCGCCCTTTCGCAAGATGTCCCAATAACGGAACAGCAAATACATCTTCGGGGATTTCATCAACACTATCTCCGATTCAACGAACAGGCCCTCTCGGATGCGGCTCAGCAAGTTCGCTCTCCTATCTTTTTTACCAAGATCAGAACTGACGAAAGCGGCATAGCGCGAAAAGCGGGAACGCGATCAGCGGGACCATTTTCATTGTCCGGATTAGGTCGCCTAGGAGTTCCTCTCGCGGTTGGGTTTTCACTGACGCTTGGAGCGGGACTCCTTGCCGCGCAGGGCCGGGCGCCGGCGGTCAAATTCACCTTAAGTTCGTTCGATTGGACCGTACGCGCCGGCTTGATCGGCGGATTGGTCATCATGCTTGCAGGCGTCGGATACCAGATCTATACGTGGCGGCGTAATCCAGAAAGATACGGAAAGGACGCCATCGAACAGAAAAAACGGAAACAGCTGCACTATGGATTTGGAATGCTTGTTTCATTGTTCGGCGTCATCCCGGCCATATGGGCGCTTATTAAAATTATTGAGCGCGTCCGTGAGCCGGCCCTTCGTGCTCAGCATCGACTTCCTCCAGAGTTAGGAAACGCGATCGCTTCACCGCAAACCCTTGAATTCTTCGGACGCATGCTGTTTTTTCTCGGGATAATCGCCGCCAGCCTCGGCTTTGGAGCCGCGGCGACGGGTTTGCGGCAAGGTTGGCGGATAATGGCAAGGTCTCCACTTTCGACGGATCAATGGATTCTGGATAAACAGACGCGGTATAAGATTCTTTTAGACGATCATATCCCGGCAAAGGAAATCGCAAAATTAAGGACGGCAGCCCTAGAACAAAATCTGAGCGACGAGCAAATTCAAAGCGCGTTGAAACGACGCCTGACTCCTGATGAAAAGCGATATCTCCAGACCGTTCGCGAGGTTCATGCTCGGACCACGAGCGACATATTAGTCGGGGCCGGTATCCTGGTGGGATTTTGCGGAACCATGCTTATGCTGATTGCTCCCATCTTAATTTTGCACCTGCCCCCAGGCGTTCCTTTCATCAAATCCGTTCTCACCGTGGCTGGGCTCATCTCCGCCGCGGCATTGCTTCAACCGCCGAAAGACGAAAATCCCCTCATAAAAGCAAAATGGCTGCGTTGGACGGCCGCGGCCGTGATCCTATTGATTCTTGCCCAATTGTGGTTTGGAATTTTCCATGCTTCCGCATCTCCGGTCGACCATTACAAACGACTTTCAGGTGAACGACGTTCCGCATGAACGACGTTTCGTTTGCCGGCGGCGGTTAAATTAGCGGCAGGACAGGCAGCCCCAGGCTTTTGAAGTGAACATCGAATGTGGCGGTCGGAATGGGATCGAGATCGGTGGAAAGAGCAACGCACGATACGCAGTCGCAAAAGGACAATTTTTTGTCCGTGGCGAAGCGTTTGAAAACGGTCAGCGCCTCCTGCCGGACCGATTCGTCGGTCGGGACAAGGCGCAGACTGGGAATGATCTCCTCAACGAACTTCAGCGCGATGCGATACCCGGACTTGCGGCGAAGAAGCGTCACCGTTTCACTGAGGATATCCCACGTGGTCAAGAATGCCGATTTATGCTGCTGGGAGGCTTTCAGCCAAAGAAGGGCCGGGGAATGGTTCTGGTCACGGGGTTCCAGACAGGCGAAAAAGAAAGACGTATCGCAAAAGATTCGACCCGGCCAGGGGGTCATGTATAAAGATGCGAATCGACGTCCTGCGAAACCTTCCAGGAGGACCGCCTCGGTTTACGTCGATTGCGGGCCAGCGCCAGAAGCAATCTTGCGGCCTGTCCTTTTTTGGAGATTTGATGCGGGGCTTTCAGTTCCGCGACCAATTGGTTGCGGACCGAAATCTGAAAGACCTCATCCGGATGTTTGGCGAGGCGATGGACCAGGCTCGGCAAAAGGCGCCTGGCTTCGGAGATGCTGAAATGCGTGGTCATGGGAAAGCTCCTTTGTACAGAGTGTACAAGATGTTCTTTAAGCCGGCAAGGGGAAAAAGGACACGGAAAATTGTGGCGGCTTGAAGGTCATGCATACATCTGCTATGCTTGATATGCACACATAAAATCCTGATCGACGAAAGCCTGCGGGAGGTTCCCATGAGAACGACGTTGAATTTACCTGAAAAACTGCTTCAAAGAGCGAGAAAGGTCCTTAAAGCCAGGACAAAGACGGAGACGATTATTCGGAGTCTGGAAGAAATCGTCCGGCGTCAGAAGATTGGAGAGTTGCTGGCTTTACGAGGGAAGCTCCCTTTAGACATCGACTTGGATAAGGCCCGTGGACGCGCGTAATTCCCATGGCGAAAATTCTGGTCGACTCCAGCGTCTGGATTGATTTCCTGCGCACGGGCCGATCCTCGGAAGCAGAGACTTTGGAAAAGCTGGCCCGAGCGGGACAAGTCTGCATTTCGGATATCATTCGCGTGGAGCTGCTCTCAGGCGCTCGCAACGAACCGGAGTATCGGGCCCTCGAAGATCACCTGGCGAGTCTTTCTCAGCTGCAAGAGCCCCCAGGATTTTGGAACCAAGTCGCCTGGACGCGTTTTCGTTTGGCGCGACAAGGTTTACAGGCGTCGCTCCCCGATACGGCCATTGCGGTCATCGCCCGCCATTATGGGTGCCCGATTTTAACGTTGGACCGCCCCTTAACGCAAATCGCAAAAATACTTCCCGTAAAACTCTACAAATCCCGCTAAACCGCTCACGGCCGCCGCGCGAACAAATCGTCGTCGATGCGCCGGAGACGGTAAAGGTCGGGATTCTCGGAAATGACGTCGGCCTTTTCGCGCAGGCGCTTCTGGTCAAAGCGCGCGCTCAAAAGACGGCCGGTGATGCGCCGTGCGGCGGGACTCATCAGAAAATCCACCAACTCGGCGCCTAAGTCGGGGGAGACTCCGCCCTTGTCCATGCATTTCTGGGCGGCCTCGGCGTAGGCCCCAGCGCGCTCGACTCCCGCTTGGATGGCTTGCTTGGTAATGCCGCTTTTGACCTGGCCGGGCGCAATGGCGTTAATCGTCATGTCGAGCTCCTTTAATTCCGGAGCCAGCGCTTCGGAGAGATAGGTGAGCGCCGCCTTGGCGGTTCCGTAGCTGCTCAGATGGGTATGACCCACCGCGCTGCCCAGACCGGCGCCGCTGAGCAGCACGATGGCGCCGCCCTTTCGTCCCTGGGCCAGGAACGCTCGGCCAAAAGCGTGCATCATGGCGGCGTGGCCTAAAAAATTATGCTGCAGACTTTTCGACCATTCCCCGAAGTCCACGTCCAAGAAGGACCCCAAAATGCCGAGATCGCCGGCGTTGCAGACGAGCCCGAACGGGTTTTCAGATCGGCTGAAGAACTCGTCAACCACCCGCTCGCAGCGCGGCAAATCCGAAAGTTCCAGATCATAGCTCCACGTTTGGATTCCCGACTTTTCCAGTTCCCGCCTCAGCTCCTTCAGGCGCGCGCTGTCTCGCGACGTCAAATGAAGGTTAAAGCCGGAGGCGGCCAGGCGGCCGGCGATGGCCGTCCCGATGACGCCGGATGCGCCGGTGATCAGGACGTCTTTACGATGACCGTTGGGTTTCATGGGTAAGGGCGTCCCGACGGCGTCGAAGACCGACCGAATAATATTCGAGCGCGCCGGCGGAGTTCAGCAAAGCCTGATCCAGGCTGCCGTTGGGATCGACGACAAGGGGACGAACCATGCGCCGGAGATCGGACGCTTGGAGCGAACGCACTCCCGGGTGATCCGTCCCGATAACCAGGCCCGAGCAGCCTTCCAAAGCCGAGGCGCAGTCCTTTTTAAAATCGATGATGGACGCCAGATCGGCCGGTAATCGGTCGAGCTGCCAGTCAAAGGCTTGAACGGTCACGCCTTGCGCGTGAAGCTGCTGAGCCAATTCAACAGCCGAGGACCGGCGCAGGGTATCGGTTCCGGCTTTGTAGGTGAGGCCCAAAATGGCCACGCGTTTGCCGCGAAGCGGTGTCAGAAGCGTTTCAAGCCTCCGATACGCCCACTGTTTATGATCGTCATTGCTCTGAAGAACGGCGTTCAAAAGAAAGGATGATTTTCCGCGCCGCCGGCCGATCTGGGTCAGGAATTGGACATCCCGCGCGAGCGTTCCGCCGGCAAAGGCCGCGCCGGGCTTGAGGTAAGCGCGCGGACCAATGCGCGATTCGCTTTTCAGGCCCCGCTCAACCTCCCGAGCGTCGGCGCCGACCTCTTCGCATAAAACGGCCAATTCATTGGCCAACGTCACCGAGGTTGCCAGAAAACTGTTGATCGCATGCTTGGTCATTTCCGCCGATTCGGTTTTCATCCACAGGATTTCTTTGGACAGTTGGGACAGGATGGGTTCGAAAACGCCGCGGTCCTCCGGACGGCGGATGCCCATCACGATCCGGTCGGGATTTTCAAAGACGTCGATGGCTTTCCCTAAGCGCAGATTTTCCGGGCTGCAGCCGACAGGCACGCGCTCCAGGTGGCGTTGCTGCAAAGTCTCTTCCAGCCCGCGGCAAAAACCGACGGGCGCTTGGGAGGAGACAAGAATCGATTGACCGATCCGAACCGGAGCCAGAATGGGTGCCAGATCGCGCATGAGCGCAGACACATCGGCGTTGTCTTGGTCGTCGACGGGAGTGTCAAAAGTAATCCAAATCAAACCGGCTTTTGATACGGCCGTCTCCGCCGAATTGGTAAATTCGAGACGCCCCTCTTTGATTTGTTCACGAATCAGCGCCTCGAGGCCGGGTTCGAAAACCGGGGGCCTTGCTTGCTTCAGATTTTCGATGACCGCAGGGTCCGGGTCATACCCGACAACGGAAAAGCCTTTGTGCGCCAGGCAGGCGGCGGTCACGCTGCCCAGATGCCATAACCCCGCGACGCCAATCGTGATGCCCCTTGCCGGTGTCATACGTAGTGGGTGGATTTTACAAAGGATTTATCATCCTCTTCTCGTTTTAGCTCAAAAATCGTACACTCTGCAGCGAAACCATGAGCACCTACACGCAGCAATTTTTGGAAGAATCGGCTTCGATCGTGCGGCAGCTCGATACCGCGGCGATTGAAAAGCTGGCCCAGATGCTTTCGGATGTCCGCGAGGCGGGCGGGCGCCTCTTCATCTTAGGGGTTGGAGGCTCGGCGGGCCACGCCAGCCATGCGGTCAATGATTTCCGTAAAATCTGCGGTCTTGAAGCCTACACCCCCACCGATAACGCGTCTGAACTGACGGCCAGAATTAATGATGACGGCTGGGAATCGTGCTTTTCGGAGTGGCTCAAGGGATCGCGCCTGAACGCCCAGGACGCCGTCATGATTTTTTCCGTGGGCGGAGGCAATCGCGAAAAGAACGTATCGGTCAATTTGGTCCGCGCTTTAGAACAGGCGCAGAAGGCCGGCTCGAAGATTTTCGGGATCGTCGGAAAAGACGGCGGGTTCACTAAGCAAGTCGCCGATGTTTGCGTGCTCGTGCCCGTCGTTTCTCCCGACCGCATTACGCCTCATACGGAAGGATTCTGCGCAGTCCTTTGGCACCTCTTGGTCAGCCACCCCAAACTTCAGCGGACCGCCATGAAGTGGGAATCCGTCTCGACGAAACCTCCAACGCGCTAGGATATTCGTTGTCCAAACGACTATCCATCATTCTTCCCGTCTACAACGAAAAAGCCACCGCCTCCCTGCTCATCGACAAAGTGCTGGCGGTTTCGCTTCCGGGCATTGAAAAGGAAATCATCGCCATTGAAAGCCGTTCGACGGACGGGACGCGCGAGGTCATCGAGCTCTACGCCGCCGAGAAAAAGCTGAAAGCGATTTATGAAGATCGCCCGATGGGAAAAGGTCATGCCGTGAAAACGGGCCTGGCCGCCGCGACCGGCGACTGGGTGCTGATCCAGGATGCCGATCTCGAATATGATCCGGCCGACTACCCGAAACTGCTCGCGCCGCTCGGGACGGGCGCCGCCGCTTTTGTGCTCGGGTCGCGTCATCTTGGACATGCCGATTGGCGCTACCGGCGGCAGGGGACGGCCCGATGGATCGGCTATTTCATCGATTGCGGCGCGTGGGTCTACACGAAGCTTTTTAATACCCTTTACGGGGTTTCTCTCACCGACGCCGCCACGATGTATAAAGTCTTCGAGCGGCGCTGTTTAGAAGGGATCCATTTAGAGTCGGACGGGTTTGAGCTGGATTTTGAAATCGTCGGCAAATTTGTCCGCAAGGGCTGGATCCCGGTCGAAGTCCCGGTGTCCTACGAATCCCGGAGCTTTGAGGAAGGTAAAAAAGTCAGAATCTGGAGGGATGGATGGAGAGTCCTGGCGGCGATCATTCGGTTCCGCTTCAAAGCCCTTTAAAGAAACCCCGCCTCCTCGGGGTCCTCCTCGGACTGGGACTTTTCGTCCGTCTCGGTTACGGTCTTCACCTCCCCCATGTGCTGCTCTTTCCCGACGAAAATTCATTCGACAAGATCGCCTGGAGCGTGGCCTCGCAAGGGCAGTATGCGATAGACGGCCGTCCCACCACGTATCGGCCTCCGTCTTATGTGATTTTTATGGCCGCCCTGTATAAAATTTTTGGGCATCATTATCGCGTCGTCCGCGCGGCGCAGGCGTTCATGGGATTAGGGCTCGTGCTTGTGCTCATCGGCATCGCCAACGAACTCCGTTGGAGCGTAAAAACACAATGGGCCGTCGCTTGCCTGACGACTTTCTATCCTTTCTTTATTTATTACGAAAGCCATCTGATGTCTGACGCTTCCCTAACCTTCTGGCATGCGGCGGCGCTTTTGTCGATCGTGCGCTGGCACTTGGACCCCACTTCCGAAGGCCGTGCGGCGCTGGTGGGGTTTTGTTTCGCCGTCCTTTGCTTGATGAAGGGTATTTTTATCCCGCTTTTTGCGTTCGTCATCGCGATGGAGGCCTTCCTCGCCTGGCGCGCCAAGAGCGGGCCTTTCCCATGGAGATCGTTTATGGCCGCCGGATTTGTCTTCGCGCTGCCGTTGTTCTTGTGGGCCCTCCGGAACGAACGAACGTTCGGACGATTTATGCTCGACGGCCACGGGGGCAGCACGATGATTGAAACCATCGTCTTTCACGACCGGGTCAAAGACGGCACGTATCCGGAGGTGTGGGCTCATCATCCGCTCCGTCAGAAGACGGAAGCCATGAGCGAATCCGATCGCGACGCTTTTTATTCGTCCTACGTCAAAAACTACGTTCGCCAACATCCTCGCCTGTACGCGCTGCAAAGTCTGGAACGGTTCAAAGACCTGTGGCGATTTTATCCCAGACAAGACATCCAGTTTCGGGAAGGCCGGCGGTCCCTAACGCTGATGAGCCTTCTGACGGAACCGTTTCTCATACTCGCCGGTCTTGTCGGTCTCTTCCGGGCGCGCCGCCGGTGGCGCGAGCTTTATCCGTTTTACGCCACGCTTTTCTTGACGACGGCCGCCTACGCGCTCATCACCGGCCAAATGCGCTACCGGCTGCCGCTCATGCCGATCATGATTCTTTTTGCATCCTATGCGGTCTTTACCCCAAAAAATCGTTCATCTGATCACTAGCCTCGGAGGCGGAGGAACGGAAAATTTCCTCCATCAGATCCTCTCGCGGTCGCCGGCGACATATTCCCATGAAGTTTTTTACTTGGGGAGAGACGGCGTCAACGGGGATCGCATTCGCCGGCTGGGAATTCCCGTGCACCACGTCGATTCTTTCGTCGCCTTTTACCGGTCCTTGCACGCCGAGCCGCCGGCGCTGCTGCACACCTGTCTCTATTGGGGCCATCAGGTCGGGCGCGTCTTGGGACATTGGGCGAAAGCGCCGCTCATCGTGTCGAGTCAACAATCCATCGATGTCTGGCAAAAACCCTGGCACGGGTGGATCGATCGATGGACCCTCCCGCTTTGCGACGTGGTGGATGTGAATTCCTCCGCCGCGCAGGCTGTTCTCGAAGAGCGCCTCAAAAACGCTTCCAAGCGCCCGCGCTTCGTGAAGGTCGAAAACGGCGTGGATTTTGACCTCTTTAAGCCGCAGGACCGCGAGCATGCCAGACTGGAGTTCCAAATTCCGCCCGATGCCCATGCGGGGGGAACGCTCATGCGCCTGCATCCGGAAAAAGGGGCGGAAAAAATCCCCGCCTTCGCCAGAGCGCTGCTGAGCGCAGACCCAAAATTGATTCTATTCATTGGGGGGACAGGTCCCCTCGATAACCAATTAAAGGAACAGACGCGCGATTTGGGGGACCGGATCCGCTGGTTGGGATGGCAAGACGACACCGTACGCTTTCTGTCCGCGCTCGATTTCTTTTGGCTGTTGTCGCGGGAAGAGAGCTTTCCCCAGGCCCTGTTGGAAGCCTCGGCGATGGGTCTGCCTTGGATCGCTCCCGATGTCGGGGGAATTCGCGAGCTGGTCGAAGCGGGCGCCTGCGGCACATTAAGCCCCGCACAGGATATCGCGAAAATTTCCCAGGCGGCCTCGGAACTTCTGCGCGAACTTCCGAGCCGCAGCGACAAAGCCCGGACCGCCGTTTCGAGCCTGCGTATGCGCTACAGTCTTGAGACCATGACCCATGCGTTTTATCGTATCGCCGAAGAAAATAATCTATAATGATGCGAATTTTAGATGCATTTCAATAATCTTAAAACGAAGCTGCTCCTGGCCATTATGTCAGCCTTCCTTGCCCTGGCGATGGGTGAAATTGTCCTGCGCATGATTTCGCCGCCGAACCCCTTCAATTCCATTTTTCCGCTGTATCCGCATCGCGTTCGCGTTCTCGAAGTAAGCCACCAGAACCAACCTCCGACTCTGATTCATCAGTCCCATAACAAGTGGGGTCTTCGCGGCGATGAACCTCCGCAAAACTGGTCTAGCGCCTGCACCGTTCTGGCGGTGGGGGGAAGCACCACCGAATGCTATTATCTCGATGATCAGAACACCTGGCCTTATCTTCTGCAGGAGAACCTAAAAGCCACAATACCCGATCTGTGGGTGGGCAACGCCGGGCTAGACGGCCATAGCACCCGCGGCCACCGTATCTTCATGCAGGACGTCGTCGCAAAAATACATCCGAAAGTCATCCTATTTCTAGTCGGCATTAACGACCTGGCCCTTTGTCTTCGGGGCAAGGATGATGTCTACGACAGACCGGGAAACTGGAGATGGAAGCTCTTCAACCGGTTCCGAATTTCGCAAATGCTTTACAACGGGTACCTCATCCTATTTCGTCACGTCGCCGTCCCCGGCAAGGTCAACCGCTTTTACCTGCCTCAAACGCTCACGAATCCAAAACCTTTGCCGCAGGACCTTCGAAACTTGATTCCGCTTTTACCTGAATATGAAGCCAATATTCATCAGCTCATTGCGATGTCCCGTGCGATGGGCAGCATCCCAATCTTTCTGACTCAACCCATGCTCTTTGAAGACACTCCTTACTGGCGGTCAAAAGTCGGGCGCCTTTACTGGGTCCAGAATGAATCGGGGGAGCTCTCCGCGGCGACCTTCGCTAAGCTTTTGAATATCTACAACCAGAAACTTCTGGAAATCTGCAAGCAAGACCATGTGGAATGCTTCGACCTGGCCGCCGTGATCCCTCACGACGTGAAGTATTTCGATGATGCGGTCCACTTCAATATCGCCGGCGCCGCTTTGGTCGGGGAAAAAGTGGCATCCTATTTCAATGCGGAGAAACTTTGTAATGACGTGAATTTTAGATGATTTATAAAAACCTTAAATCGAAATTTCTAAACCACTCGGGCCATGTCGGCGTCTTGGGATTGGGTTATGTCGGATTGCCTTTGGCCTGCGAGTTCGCCAAAGCGGGTTTTTCCGTCACAGGTTTTGAAGTGGATGCCTCCAAAGTCAAAAGCTTGCTCGCGGGGCGTTCTTATATTGGAGACATTGAGAGCCGGGGGCTCAAGAGCTTAGTTACCTCCGACCGCTTGACGGCCACCACCGATTTTTCGAAGCTGCGCCGCATGGACGCCATCATTATTTGCGTTCCAACGCCGCTCAATAAAACCAAGGATCCGGACATCTCCTTTATCGACCAAGCCGCGCGTAAAATCGCGCAAACGCTTCGGCCGGGACAATTGATTGTTTTAGAAAGCACGAGCTATCCGGGAACCACGCGGGAAAGCATTCTTCCCCTGCTGGAGGCCAAGGGCTTTAAGGTAGGCCGGGATTTCTTTCTCGCTTTTTCCCCGGAAAGGATCGATCCGGGCAATACGCGTTACAAATTGCCCAATACCCCTAAAGTCGTCGGGGGGATCACCGCGGCCTGCAAGGACCTCTCCGTCGCTCTGTACAGCCAAATTGTCAAGCAGGTAATTCCGGTCTCCAGCGTGGAAGCCGCGGAACTCACGAAACTCCTTGAAAACACCTTTCGCGCGGTCAATATCGGTCTGGTCAATGAGATCATGCTGATTTGCGACAAGCTGGATTTGAATGTCTGGGAAATTATCGAAGCGGCGGCCAGCAAGCCCTATGGCTTTATGCCGTTCTACCCGGGACCGGGACTGGGCGGACACTGCATTCCGGTCGATCCGCATTACTTATCTTGGAAAATGAAGTCGCTGAATTTCGCGGCGCGATTTATCGATCTGGCGGGGGAAGTGAACTCCCATATGCCGGAGTTTGTCGTAGAGAAAATCGCGCGCGCGTTGAACGCCCGCAAAAAGACCGTCAACGGAGCCCGGGTGGTCGTGCTCGGCGTCGCCTACAAAGCGAATGTATCGGACGTTCGGGAATCCCCGGCGCTCGACGTGATCCACCTGCTCCGCCGGCAGGGCGCGGACGTTTCGTATCACGACCCCAACGTGCCTTCGGTGATGATCGGCAGCGCCCGCATGAACGGCAAGCCCTATTCCAGCGCGCTGCTGCGTCAAGCGGACGCCGTGGTGATCACGACCGCCGATCAATCGTTTGTCCCAAAAAATATTCTTCGCGACTCCAAACTGGTCATCGACACGCGGAATCTTATGCGCGGACTGACGGCCGCCCATCTGGTACGTCTTTGACCCGCCTTCGCAACAAAACCATGCTTCGGCGGGTCATCCACCTTAGCCCAAAGGGCGGCGGTGGATGATCGGGTTTCTGGCGTTTGCCCTTCCTTGCATTCTTTTCGTGAGGTTTCCTTCCACCCTATGGAATTTTGACGGCGTTGCCTGCGCCGCGGCCGTTGAGCTGGGGCAGCCGGCGTATCTGTTTCATGCCAATCATCTGGCCTATGGATTCCTTGGATTTCTGTTTTGGAAAATTGTGGGTCTTCCTTTGGGACTTTCCCGCGCGCTGCCCGCGCTTCAACTTTTTTCATCGCTGCTCTCCGCCGCGGGACTAATTGGACTCTACCGGCTGCTGGGGTACGTCTTAAAAAATAAAATCATGGCGCTCCTTCTCACGTTCAGCATGGCGCTCACGGCGGCCTTCTGGGTGTGGAGCGTTGAAGCCCAGGTCTATCCCCTCGGCTTTCTCCCGCTGGCATGGGCGGCTTACTTTCTGGTCGCCGGTCAAAGCCGGTACAAGTACGTTTGGGTAGGGCTCCTGCACGGGGCGGCCATTTTAGGACATCAGATGCATGCGCTTTGGATCATCCCCGCCCTGTATTGGATGAAGCAAGATAAAAATTCGAGCCCGCTCGCGCTTTATCAGTATTTAACGCCGCTGGCGCTAATCACGGTCGTTCCTTACCTTCTGGTATTAGGGTTTGTGATCGCCCCTGGCCGCGACCTGGGGCATATCCTAATATGGTTAAAAGGTAGCGCGGGTCTGACCCCCAATCGGGATTGGGCTTGGCATTTCCCGGGTTGGAATGGTCCTTGGATATGGATCAAGTCCACGGCGCCGGCGCTCTGGGGAAGTTTTTGGCCGTACGGCAAAACGATGCTGCCTCCGTGGATCTGGGTTCTCACGGCGGTCTCCGCAGCGACGTTTTTGATCCTTTTGATTCGCGGGTCAGCCCTCCCATCGGAAAAATTGGCGCGCTTTAGCGGGTTATGGCTGGGCGTCTATGGACTTTTTCTATCGACGTGGGAGCCGGAAACCCTTTGCTATCGTATGACGGACATTATTCCGCTTGGAATTCTTCTGGCTTTGGGGCTTCAATCGATGCGGCGCCGCTTACAAGCCCTCTTGATCAGCCTGCTTCTTGTGAGCATGCTCACCATCAACTGGTTCAGTCAAATTCGTCCGATGCACCAGTCGGAACGCAACTCGATTTATCAAGATACGCTGAACTTGTCCAAGACGACGTCGCCTAATTCCTTATATATCACGGGCGGCGGAATTCCTTGGATCTACATCCTTTATTTCACCGGCCGGTCTGCGTGGAATACGCGCGCGTTTACCGCGGCGCAGCTGGAAAATGAGCTGAACCGGCAAAAGCGAGCGCGTCCCGTTTATATACAATCCCTGCTGCTTCGAGACCCCAAGGTCCTGGAATCCTTAAAAACGCAGAAGCTCCAGCAGGTGGAAGAAGGTTCTTCATGGCTGCAGGTTCGATGAAAGGTAAAGTCATCGCCGTGATGCCCGCCTACAACGCGGAAAAAACCCTGGAGCGAACCGTGGCGGACATACCTCCCGGCACGGTGGACGAAATTATCCTTGTGGACGACTGTTCCAAAGACCAAACGGTGGCGCTCGCCAAAAAACTCGGGCTCAAAGTGGTTCAGCATCCGGAAAACCGCGGGTATGGGGGGAACCAAAAAACATGCTACCGGATGGCCTTGGACGCCGGAGCGGACTTTATCGTGATGATCCATCCGGATTACCAGTACGATGCGCGGCTTGTCCCCTATCTCACCGGGCTTCTGAAAGACAATATTTGCGACGTCGTTCTCGGCAACCGGATTCGAACGCGCCGCGAGGCGCTCGATGGTGGTATGCCGGCGTATAAATATATTTTCAACCGGTTTCTTACGGCGGTGGAAAATTTATCCATGGGGCAGAACCTCGGGGAGTGGCACAGCGGCCTGCGCGCCTATACGCGCAAGGTGCTGGAAACGATTCCTTGGGAAAGGAACTCCGACGACTTTGTTTTTGACTGCGAATTTCTCGTTCAAGCGGCCTCCTTCCGCTTTCGTTTGGGCGATATTCCGGCGCCCGCCCGCTATTTTACGGAGGCCTCTTCCATCAATTTCCGGCGCAGCGTCCGTTATGGGCTGGAATCCTTAAAAAGCGTCTTTCGCTACTACCTTCATCGGATCCACGTTTGGCGATGCCCGCTCTACGAACCGCGCTGACGTCCACGCTTCTGGCGGCACTTGCCTTCGTGAGCGCCGGAGGATACGGCATCAGGCCGATCCGGCGTCTTTGGCCGGGACAAGGAACTCCGCTTGAAGAAACCGTGTTCGCCGCCGCCTGCGGTTATGGAATTGTCAGTCTTTTAATGATCCTGGCCGGTGTTTTTGGCGCGTGGACGCGCCCAGGCGCCTGGTTCATTCTCGGCGTCGGACTGGCGCTAAGCCGGCCATTCGTTCAAACGGCTTCTACTTTAATTCCAGATAAAGCGGTCGGAGCCGACTTATCCGTTGCTTTAATCGCGCTCTGCGGTTTGTGGGGTTATCTCCTGGCCCTAGCGCCAGTCACCTATTACGATTCGCTGGTTTATCATTTGGCCATGCCCGCCGCCTATGTTCAAGCGCATCACTGGATTAGTCTAAGAGAGCTGATCTACTCGGCTTTTCCTCAGAACCTTGAGATGCTCTGGACCTTCGGTCTTCTCCTGGGCAGCGACACCGTGGCCAATCTCATCAGCCTAACGCTCACGATTCTGACGATCGCCGGAACCGGCGCATTCGCCGCCCGGTACATGACGCGACGGGAATACCGCATCGCCGTTCTGCTCCTGGCGACGATGCCGGCCTTCCTGCTTCTGAGCTCCGGCGGTTATGTCGACTGCGGCCTGACGCTTTACGTGTTTCTGAGCTTTTATGCCCTCTATCGCTGGCGCGAGACCGGGCGGCGTTCCGCGCTTTTGCTCTCGGGATTCCTCGGAGGACTGGCTATCGGCATTAAATACACGGCCGGAATTCCCTTTGCCGCGGGAGCCGTCCTGCTGCTCTGGGGCCGGCGCCGGCAGCCGGCCATGGCGATCGGGAATCTATTTTTGTACGGAAGCCTCGGCGCCTTAGTCTTGAGTCCTTGGCTGATTAAAAATTCAATCTACGTCGGCAACCCCTTCTTCCCGTTCTTTTACGCCTGGGGAAATCCAAAACTGAGCCCCTGGGTTCAGGGAGCCGCCGCCGGTTATTTCCGCGGTCTCGCGGAATATGAACCCCGCAATCTGGCCGGATTCATCCGCCTGCCTTGGGAAATCATCGTCCACAGTATGCGTTTTGGCGGCGGGATGGATATTCTGGGCGACTATGGCTGGGCGCCGTTTGTTATCCTGGTCCCTTCCCTGATTTTCTGCCGGAAGCCTCCGCCGGTTGTGCGCACTCTTTTGGCCTATGCCGCGCTTTTTTTTGTTCCTTGGGCCTTCACAAGACCGGTCCTTCGTTTCCTGCTCCCGCTGGCTCCTGGGCTTGCGCTGCTCTCGGCATTCGCATGGACGGGGATTATGGGCCACGCCTCGCGCCGGCTTCAATGGCTGGCAAGAGGCGTCTTAACCGCGGCGCTTCTTGTCGGTTTCGGATATTTTTTTCTGGTGGAAGGGATCATCGAGCCTTTTCCGGTGGCGCTCGGCCTTGAAAGCCGAGGCCACTATCTTGCTCGAAAACTCAACTACTATGCCGCCGCCTGCTTTATTAACCAGCTCCCTGAGACAAGCTGCGTTTTTGTTCTAGGGGACCAGCGCGGATACTATTACAATAGACCTGTTCTCGTGACGCCCGTATTCAACACGAATCCTTTCACGGCGTGGGCCAATGAAGCCTCTTCTCCTGAAGCGCTGGCGGCGGGTTTAAAAGCGCGCCGCATTACTCACCTTCTCATCAATGAAACCGAGATGGCGCGGCTAAACAAGGTTTATCATCTGATGGCGCTGACCCCGAAAGGACAAGCGAATTGGCAGAATCTTCGGGACCATCTCGCGCGGTCCGTTTATCGCGATCCCCATTGCGAGGTCCTCGCCATAGAATGATGAATTACGACAGGCTTTATCTCTCTTGTTTCCTGCTGGCTCTCGTGATTTCGCTCATCCTGACTCCGCTCATGCGGAAGCTGGCCATCAGGATCGGCATTCTGGACCGTCCCTTTTCCGATGTCAAAACTCACAAAAAGCCCACGCCGTATTTAGGCGGCATCGCCGTCGCGCTGGGCATGGGGATCGCGTTGATCTACGCCCGCGCCACAACTAACTTTCCGACCGGGACCTTGCGTTCCCTGCGCGGGATGTTGATGGGGGGAAGCATCATTCTCCTGTTGGGCCTGATCGACGACGTCAAGCTAAAGGGCCTAGGCTATCGCTTCAAATTCCTGGTTCAGATCGCGGCGGCGCTTTGCTTATTGTCCTTCGATATCCGCATTCATTTCATCCGGCCCGATTGGATGGCGGATTTTTTGACCATCGTTTGGGTGGTGGGCATCATCAACGCGGTCAATATCATCGACATTATGGACGGCCTGGCTGGCGGCATCGCGGTGATCGCCTGTCTGGGATTTCTCTTTATCTCGCTTCCTTCAGAACAGATTTACGTCAACTTTGCTTCGGCGGCCATGGCCGGCGCGCTCTTGGGCTTTATTCCTTTTAATCTTTCCAATAAGTACAAAATATTCCTGGGAGACACCGGGAGCCTTTTTACGGGGTTTACATTGGCGGCGCTATCGCTCGGTACGTCCTACACCCACGTCAACAATGCCGGGGTGTTCGCGCCCATTCTCATCCTCGGCATTCCTATTTATGACACGATGCTGGTCACCGTCCTCAGGCTTCAAAAAGGGGTGTCCCCGTTTTTGGGCAGCCACGATCATTACGCCCTCCGCTTGGAAAGACACGGGCTATATCGCGAGGAAATACTCATCCTGTCCTATGCCTTCAGTCTCCTCTTGACGTTTGCCGCCTATGAGGTGACTTTGGTCGTATTTGAATCCGCGATGACCATTTATGCGATCGTTGGCGTTATCGCCGTCGCGATCGGCACCTGGCTCGCCAGAATCAGCATTGAGTAATCCATGAACAAGGTCCGGACACTCATTTTAGGCGGGGGTATGTCGGGGCTTTCCTGCGCCTACCACCTAAACCAAAACGGGGAAAATAACTATCTCTTGCTGGAACGCTCGGATGAACCAGGAGGGCTTTCGCGTTCTATCAAGCAAGACGGGTTTGTCTTTGACCACACCGGACACCTTCTTCACCTGCGTAATCCGTACACGCTTAAGCTCATACCGGACCTGCTCGGCGACAATTTGGTGATGAATCAACGCCGGGCTTGGATCTATTCGCACAATGCCTATACACGCTATCCCTATCAGGCCAACCTCTACGGCTTGCCTAAGAAAGTAATCGAGGAATGTTTGAAAGGGCTGATTGAAGCACAGCTTAATGCACCCTCACCCTACCCTCTCCCTAAAGGGAGAGGGCCAAGCCCTGCCTTCTCCCTTCAGGGAGAAGGTGGCCGGAGGCCGGATGAGGGGAAGCTACCCGAATCACTAAAAAGTTGGGTCCTCCGGACGTTCGGGAAAGGTTTTGATAAACATTTCTTTTCCCCGTACAACGAAAAATTGTGGACTGTATCCGCGGACGTTCTAACCGCCGAGTGGGTGGCGCCCTTCGTCCCCAAGCCGTCCATCGAAGAAGTCATCAATGGCGCCTTCTCCGACCAGACGAAGAAATTCGGCTACAACGCCTCCTTCTATTACCCGAAGGAAGGGGGGATTCAAGCGCTCGCTTTTGCCTTCGCGAAAGGGCTGCCCCATATCCGTCTCAACACCGCCGTCACCGCGTTGGATCTCGCACGCAAAGAAGCGCTGCTCTCCACCGGCGAGATGCTTTCCTATGACATCCTAGTCAATACCATTCCCTTGTGCCGCTTCATGGACTTCGCCAAAGGACTTGAGTCTGATCTCGCAGCGCTCAGACCGCTCATGCGCTGGAGCGGCGTTTACGACATCAATCTCGGAGTCAAGCGACCGAGAATCTCCGACAAACATTGGATCTATTTTCCGGAAAAGAAATACCGCTTTTATCGCGTCGGCTTTCCGATGAATTTTTCAACGCACATGACGCCTCCGGGATGCAGCTCCATGTACGTGGAAATCGGCTACCGGCCGGACGAAGCGTTTGACGAAAAACGCGCCTGGAAAGACGCCATGAAAGGACTTTTGGAATGCGGCCTGCTCAAAAGCGAGTCGGAGATCGTGACCCAAAACTTAATCAAAATCCCCGTCGCTTATGTGACTTATGACCGGAACCGCACAGCCCTCACCAAGCGCATCCTGGACAATCTCGAAGCTCAGAAAATCTACTCCATCGGCCGCTTCGGCGGCTGGAAATATTCCTATATGGAAGAAGCCATCCTCGAAGGCAAGGCCGCCGCCGAAAAGATCATGGGGCAATAACCTGCGCGTGGCGAGGATGGACGCGCACGGACGCCTGATACACGGCCAGCGCCTCTTGTTTACGATTCAGCTTTAAAAGGAGCGCGCCCAGGCGATCGGCAATGTCGACGGAGCCGGGATTAAAATCTAGGGCTTGCCGGTATTCCTCAGCCGCCTCCGTGCTTTTTCCTTGATGGACCAGAAGGTCCGCGAATCGCTTATGCATCTCCCAATTCCCCGCATCGAGCGCCAACGCCTGCCGGTAAGCGTCCGCCGCCTGTTCAGGCTGTCCGCCTTTCACACGGTCCTCCGCCAGATGCTGGTAGACCATGACCTGGCCGGGCATTGCGCGAAGCGCAGCCACCAGTTGGTCCGAGGCCTCCCGATATTTTTTTTCGTCTTCCATCATCACGGCTAAACGAAGGCGATAATCGGATTCTGACGACGCCAGAAATTCCGGCGTCGTGTCAAAGAAAGGCTGCCGCCGGAGCGCGGGGATTTCCTCCAAAGCCGCATGAAATAGTTTTTCCGATTCGCCGTACTGTTTCGCCTCAAAATACGTCTCGGCCAATTGGGCATGCATCGTCATCAAATAGCCCTGTCTGGAATGGCTCGGAGCCATGTCCAGAATTTGCCGGTAAGCCTGTTGGAAATAAGGGAGCGCCGCTAGGGGTTCATGATCGTAGTTTAGGCGCAGGTAGCCCATTTGCATCTGCGCGTCCATATCATCCGGCCGCATCCTAAGAGACTTGGCCACGATGACGCGGGCTTCCGGGATGTTGCCATCGAAAATTAGCGTCACCACCAAGTTGTCCATCGCCATCAGGCAGTTCGGGTTTTTCGACAAAATATCCCTATAGAGAGTCTCCGGATCGCGAAAGACATGCGCCCGGCTCCAGGTCAACAAACCAAAAATGCCGCATAAGACCGCCAACACGGCGGCCCGCGCCTGGCGCCTCAAGCGCCAAATCGCGGACACGGAGAGCGCGATCATGCTGATGCCCGCTTGATACTGGAAATGGTCCGCCACAAACGAATACCGCATGGGATAGAGATGAACAAATCCCAAGGCCGGCGCTAAACAGGCGGCAAAGATTGCCACTGCCGCGAGCGGCCCCTTACCTCGCCGGCGGCGTTCAACCCACAGTGCAGCAAAAAGAACGATCACGGTGACGGGGAAAAAGACGTTCGGCCATTTGAAGTGGTGCGCATCCCAGAGCGGATAAGTGAAATTAAGAGGATAGGGCCAAAAAAGCTTCCCGACATAAAACCAAAAGGCGCGCCCGGCGATGAGCAGATGTTCATATCCGCTGAAATCCCAAGCCGGTCCCACGGCCCCAAGAATGTTTTTTTCAAAGTCAGACGTGATAAGCGCCAGACAAAGGCCGGCCCCAAAAAAGGGAACGAGCCCGAGAATGTCATTCTTTTCCACGCGATCCTTCCTATACCACAGCAGAATGAGCGCCACCGCCGGCAACGTGCAGCTGACGGTTTTGCTGGCCAAAGCGCAGAGATAGAATAAAAAGGCAAGAACGTAATGGAGCGGTCGCCGTTGCCGCATCAGCATCAAGAGGGCCAGCAAATAAAAGAACGTCGACTGGGTATTCTTTAGCTCCGTCATCCAAGCCACGGACTCGACTTGGATCGGGTGCAGGGCAAATAAAAAGGCCACCCACCACGCCGCCGGAAATCCTAGCTCGGCCAGAAGAAGAGCGACGAGAATCGCATTGCATCCATGGAAAAACAGCGTAACCAGATGATAGCCCAAGGGCCGGCCGCCCCAAAGGTGGTGTTCGACCCATACCGTGGTAAAGGTTAACGGGTAATACTGCTGGGTGTATCCCTGTTGGGTCCATATGAGCCCCAGGCCCGTGCGGGTATAAAAGCTGGGACGGTTCGGTACATGCCGGCCATCATCCCAAAGATATAACCCGCGCAGAGCCGGAAAATAGACGAGAAAAAGAACGGAGAACAGCAGACCGGCGCGGAGAAACGACATCCGTTCTTTCCGAGCGCCGGTTCTTGAGATCGGGCCTCCCACCCATCCACTATAGCCGATTTACGATTGTGATTTCTCGTGTAAACGCGCCCGATTCTCGGCTAGAATGACGGCATGGATTCAAACCTCGCCTCTATGGCGGAGCAGGCCCTGCTTGACCGCGTCCAGTCTTTGACGCCGGAAGAAAGGTTAAATGCCTTTCTCATGCATTCCCAGTTGATGCTCGAGCTATACAAATCAGGTGAAACCTATCGCCGGCAAACCCTTCTTTCAAAAAAAGCTTCATGAGGACCTCGGAATCCGGCCAATCGGCGCTTCTCTTATTGGATGTCGTGTCGCTTCTCAAGAAAGAAAATGTTGACTATGCCGTCATTGGGGCCATGGCGGCCTCCGTTCACGGGGTGGTGCGGGCAAGTTTGGATGCGGATGCCGTGATGTCAGTGACCACCAAGCGATTGGGCGAGTTGGAAAAAATGTTCCAGCAAGCCGGTTTTCAAACGGAATTGCGGCGCGGCGATATGGACGATCCGATTCCCGCTCTTTTGGCCGTCAGCGATTCCTACGGTAACCGGGTCGATCTCTTAGCCGGATTGCGCGGTATGGATCCGAAGGTTTTCACCCGCGCCATAGAGGTGCCCTTTCAAGGCGAAACCCTGCGCGTGGTAGGGCGGGAGGATTTTATAGCGATGAAGCTATTCGCCGGAGGCCCGCAAGATCTCTCGGATGTCCGTCGAGCGCTGGCCGCGGCCAAAGACGCTCTGGACAAGCCTCTTTTAGTTCGCCTGGCTAAGGGTTTTGGACGCCAGGCTGTACAATCCCTGAGGAAAATTCTTTAGCCTTTCTTTATGAATCACCCGCCGAATAAGCTGCGCGTCGCTCATATCATCACTCAGCTCGAGTTGGGGGGAGCCCAGCGAAATACGCTTTATACCGTTGGACATTTGAATCCGGACGCTTACGAATCAATCCTTATCTGCGGGCGCGGGGGGATGCTGGACAAAGAAGCCAAAGCCGGCGGTTGGATCACGCATTTTATTCCGCGACTGGACCGGCCCGTCAATCCGGTCAACGATGCGATCGCGCTGGTTTCCCTTTATCAGCTTCTCCGGGAGATCAAACCGCATATCGTCCATACCCATTCGTCCAAGGCGGGCATACTCGGCCGCATCGCGGCTTACTTCGCCGGCGTACCTATGATTCTTCACACGTTTCATGGTTTCGGATTTACACCCGGTCAGCGGCCGCTCGCGCGCCGTTTCTTTATCGGGGTGGAGAAAATGTGCGCGCTCCTAAGCGCTCATCTCGTGTTCGTCTCGCAAGCCAACCGGGAGGAGGCCGAGCAGCTTCATATCGGACCCCACATTCCCAACAGCCTCATCCGCAGTGGCATTCAGATGGGCCCCTTACCGGAGGGCGATTTTGACCCGCGAAACCTCGCAAGGCCAAAAACAGAGCGACGCCTTGAACCGAGAGGCATCAGGGACAAGCTGAAAATACCCCATGACGATTGGGTCGTCGCGTATATCGGTAATTTCAAGCCCCAAAAAAACCCCCTGGATCTGGCCCGCACCGCCGCGCTCGTCTTGCAGCAAAGACGGGACGTTCGCTTTCTTTTCGTCGGGGAGGGAGAATTAAGAAAATCCGTCGAAAACTGGGTGAAGGATCAGCGCATTGATGACCGCGTTCATTTTCTGCCCTGGAGACGGCGGCGCGAGGATGTCGTAAAAATCCTTTCGGAGTCCAATTGCTTTCTGCTCACGTCGCTGTGGGAAGGCCTGCCGCGCGCCTTGGTCGAAGCGATGGCCGCTCGTTTGCCGGCCGTCGCCTACGGGGTCGACGGCGTGCTCGACATATTGCACGATGGAAATAATGGTTTTGTTATTCCGCCCGGCGACGTCGCCCTCGCCGCTGAAAAAATTCTATGGCTGGCCGATCACCCGCTGAAGGCGATCGAGATGGGCCAAAAAGGCCATCACCTAATCGCGAAAGAATTTGATATTGACTTGATGGTCCGCAAACAGGAAAATCTATATCAGACCCTTTACCAGGCGGTTCCGCTCAAGACGTATTACGAACCGCTGTGGGACAATCCCTCAAAACCCTAATCAAGGAAACCGTGATGCGTCGGTGGTTCAAATGGTTCGTTCTTTTTGGCTTTGTGACGCTGGCCTTCTCGATGGTGGTCGTTTTGGGGGTTTTTCAGCTTATCCCGCAGGGGAGGATTCGCGTCTTAGCGGCCGAGGTTCTTGGCCATAAGATGAACCGGCAGATGATTCTCGGGCCCGTTCACTTGGGAGTGACCGGGCTCCGAGTCGATGAACTTCAGCTCTCCGAGATCCCCAATTTCGATGCGGGAAGCTTTATAACAGCCCAAGGCATCCGGCTCGGCTGGGATTTGCGGTCGCTGTGGGAAGGTCTCGAAGTCAGAAAGAAAATGATCTCAAAATCCAGCGGTCGACTTCATATCGACGACCTGCGCAACCCCCATTATTCGGCCCGGAATTTTTCGCTCAGTTGGTCGCTATCCGGCATCGACCGCCGTAAGGACCATTTGTCGGGATGGGCGCGCCTCGAGCAGGGCCCGGGGCTTTTGCAGAACATCGATCAACTGATCGCGACCTCCCCAACCGCTAAGCTCGCTCTGACGCCGGTCACCCTTTTAATGAATATGGATCGAATGGGCTTTCTGAATCTTGGCCTGCCGGATTTGCGCCACTGGCCGATCCAAAGCATCGTGGGCGAATACCAATTTAAAAATGGCGTCATGACGATCCAGCGCTTTGTGATCACGAGCCCGCAATTGGAAATGGAAACGTCAGGAACCGTGGACCTTTCGAGCGGCAATCTGGCGCTCGGGATCGAACTGAAATCCCCTCCAAGGATGGTCACCGGCGCTCTGGATGTGAAGTTGCGCGTTTCCGGCACCACAGGAAACCCGAAAGTGGACCTTCAGGATCTCAAGAAGAAAGCCTTCAAGGCCACCCTTTTTAATCTTCTGCAAAATAAGAAACTTTTTCACTAGACCTGTGTCCCTGATATAATAGAGGTACTCACCTTGGATCAGCAATACCGACCGCGTTTTAATCAGAAGCAATCCCGGCGTCCTTGGAGACGTTCGTCCGGCCCGGGAGGGCATCGTTTTGCCCACCCGGATCACCGGTCTCCGCAAAAGAACCCGGATGAGGAGGTTTTTCTATCCAAAACCTCGATTGATCCGCGCGTCCGCCTTCAGCTCGAGAAAGGGTCTTCGGAACTGACGGTCCGCGGGATGGACATTCTGTGTCCCATTGGAAAAGGCCAGCGAGGCCTTATCGTCTCCCCGCCAAAGGCCGGAAAGACAACCTTTCTAAAGAACATTTGCCAGGCTTTAGCCAAATGTGATCCGGCCCTTAAGCTTTACTGTCTGTTGATTGATGAGCGGCCCGAAGAGGTCACCGATTTTAAGCGAACCGTTCCGGGCGAAGTGCACGCGTCTTCCAATGACCGGCCCTATGAAGAACATATCCGCGTGGCGAAAAACCTGCTCGCCAAAGCCATCGGGGAGGTCAACGCCGGGCAGGATGTGGTCATTCTGCTCGATTCTCTGACCCGCCTGGCGCGCGTGCACAACTCCAGCGCCGTCGGCAACAAAACCATGAGCGGGGGCTTGGATTCACGGGCGCTTGAAATCCCGCGCCGGTTTTTCGGCATGGCGCGCAATATCGAAGAGGGAGGGTCGCTCACCATTCTGGCCACCATCCTCGTGGAGACGGGCAGCCGGATGGACGATGTGATTTTCCAGGAATTCAAGGGAACCGGCAATATGGAATTGGTGCTCTCCCGTGCCGCCGCCGAACAAAGAATCTTCCCCGCCATTAACGTGCGCGCCACCGGGACGCGAAAAGAAGAACTCCTTTTAACGCCGCCCGATTTGGAAAAGGTTTATAAGCTGCGTAAGGCCCTGGCCGGCATCGAAGAGGTTCAGGCCGCTTCCATATTCGTCGAATTTCTGCAAAAATCAAAGACCAATGCCGAAGCCCTTCTCACGGTGGACGTATGAAGTTAAGCCGCCCCATCATTTTTCTCGACATTGAAGCCACCGGCACCGATACCACCAGGGACCGGAGCGTGGAAATAGCGCTCATCAAAACCCATCCCGACGGCCGCCGCGAAGAAAAAATCGTGCGCGTCAATCCCGGCATCAAGATCTCCGCGGAGGTCATCGCGATCCACGGCATCACCAATGAAGACGTGGCCAAGGAGCCCATGTTTAAGGACATCGCGGCTTCGCTGCTCGATTTCATGGAAGGCGCCGACTTCGGCGGATTCGGCATCACGCGCTTTGACATCCCGCTCCTGATTGAAGAATTTAAGCGCTGCGGGTTCCCGTTTCCCAAGTGGGAACCCGCCATTTTGGATGGCCTGACCATATTCCATCGCAAAGAGCCGCGCGATCTGACCGCCGCCTATCAGTTCTACTGTCAAAAGACCCTGGTTGGAGCGCATGGAGCTCGCCCCGATGCGTTGGCCAGTCAGGAAGTCTTTTTAGCGCAGTTGACTCGCTATCCCGATCTTCCTCAAGACGTGCAAGGCCTTCATGAGTATTGCAATAAACAGGATGAGCGCTATGTGGACAGCCGCGGCAAGTTTCTCTGGAAAGACGGCGAGGCGGCCATGAATTTCGGCAAGTACAAAGGGGAACTCCTGCGCAAGCTCGTCAAAGACCAACGTGACTATCTCGAATGGATCATCAACGACGGCAAGTTTTCTCAAGAGGTGATCGATATCTGCTGGAAGGCCCTGCGGGGGGAATTCCCGAGCAAACGCAATGAAGCTCTCGCGCCCACGAAGGGATAGGTGATCGGCCATGGCCTTAGAAACCCATAACGTTCAGTGCCCCTACTGCGGGGAGACCGTTGAAATCGATATTGAGCCGTTAGAAGAAGCGCAAACCCTTATTGAAGACTGCAGCGTCTGCTGCCGCCCCATCCAGTACGAAATCACCACCAATGCCGATGACGTAATCGAAGTGATCGCCACCCGCTCCGCGTGAGCCCTTTTTGGGTCCGCATCGGAAGCGTCGTCATGTTTTTGGGCGTGGTTCTGGGTGCTTTTGCCGCGCATGGGCTTAAAGACGTTCTGAGCGACCCGATGAAGGCGATCTTTGAAACCGGCGTTCGCTACCAATTTATCCATGGATTGGCCTTATTTATCGTCGCTTGGCTCTCCTCCAATAGCCCCCCACCGATCGTCACCGCCGCCGGCTGGTGCTTTGTCGCAGGAATCCTCCTATTTTCAGGCAGTCTTTATATCCTGAGCCTGACGGGGACCAAAGCCTGGGGGGCCGTCACGCCCATTGGCGGGCTGGCTTTTCTGGCCGGGTGGGGCCTTTTAGGTTTATGGGCCTTTCGGGCCTGAATTTTTGGGGCTAAAGACTCTCTCAAGAAAGAGCCTTTCGTTAACCAGAACGTAACAGTATTCCGATAAACTTTCTCCGTGCTGCAGGAGACCAACAAGAGACGTCATTCCAACCCCTCCAAATTCGCAGCGGTTCTTATCTTATGTTCCTTGCTTTTTCAAGACGCGGGAGCATCCACATTGGCGATGGGACAAGTCGTTTCACCATCTTCTACTTTCCAGCGAAATGCATCTCTTTTCGAACGACAAGCCCTGACCAACTTAGGATTCTTTTCTGGAAACGGAGCCGCCGATCCGACAAAGTTTTCGGTGCTGCAATTGATTTCTCAAAAACTACGGCAAGGTCAACAAAAAACAGAAGAAGCATGGCTGTCCATTCTGATCTCACAACCCTGGCTGCAATCCACAATGACGTTTTTCGGCATGGACCTGGCCAAACATGTCCGATCCCTGGCGGCCCACGCGGAGCAAGCGAACTCTCCAACAACTCTTACCCACCAATTTGCGGGAAGTGAAGGACGTGAGTCCAAACGAGAGATTCCCGCGCGCATGAGCCCCGTAACCCCCGCGCCTCCGGCGCTTGGCTTGCGCATCAAAGCGTTTACAACGAGCGCACGTACCGCGCAAGATTCGCGCGCTCCAATATTATTGATTCAAGCATTAGAAAATGTGCGCCAGCGTATTCAAGAGGACCAACCGCGTCTATGGTCAAATGCAGACCCTAATCGCGTGACCCTGTTGGGTGGACATTGGGTTTTATCAGGCGCCGGAGCGGCTTTGGACGGAGTTGAAGACGGAGACAGCATGACGCATGCGGCATTACAAACCATCAGTTTTATTGAGCATAACTACGATACGTTAACAAACAACGAGCTTCGCTTTTCCATTGCCCGACTGGGCTTTATTCTTGAAAGCTTCCCCCATGACGGCCAAGTCGCTGCCGCGACACAGATGGCCGTCCCCATTCTGGAAGCCGCCTCCCGGTACCGACTCTTTCTAAGGGAAAACCTCCTGGTCAACAATCAACGGGCCTACGGACGGCAGGTTCAAAACGTCATTTGTCGAGTTGCCGATCATCGCATGACGTTTTACACCTATGTCCATCAACAGGAACAACCCCTGCAAATTGAATTGAGGGTACCGGATTCAGTGCCGAACGGCATGTGGAACAATCTGGACGACCTGCCTTTCGATGTGAGGGCGATCATTGCCTATCAATTGGCTGATCAATTAGGAAACCTCTATATCGAAGCAGCTCTTTCCGGCGGGTGGGTGCACGTGGTGTCTGACTCGTGGTTTCAAGATCGTACGACGTCTCTCATGTATCTGAGCCAGCGCCTGGGAATGGTCGCCCCCATGAGGCCTGTATCGGACCCGGCTATTTTGGCTGGCCGAATCCAGAATGGGCTTGAAGAAACTCCCGATGTGACCGCGGGCCAACTTCGTGCGCTTGAGGCTTGGGGAGTAGAAAATCCTGTTCCGCAAGAGCTTTTTGCCTTTTTGATTTGGACGAAGCTCTTAAGCGATCACGAAGGACATGGTGATATCGCGGCCGCAGCATTGCAATGCCTGATCAAGGTATGGTCAAGCTTAAGTCCACAAGCAAGGCCCCATGCCGTGAATTATCTCGAAAAGCATATAAAGTCAGTTCCATCAGAATATTCTGGTCCCCTAAATCAATTTCTTTACGTATTGCGAAATTTGGGAGGCTACGAAACCAACAGACTTGCGAATTCCGAACTGGCTCAATCCCGAGAGCTTATGCCCCCATTCTCGGACTATGAAGCCGCATTAAAATGGGTTTGGGACCAAACGACCGATCCAACAGGTGCTTACTTTCAAACCTTGGCGGGATTGGCATTATTTGATCCAGGGTCGGGATGGACCTATGCCCCCATGGATGATGGGGCAGATGAGATGGACGTTTATTGGGCCATTCAGGATAGAGCCAGATCCGTTAATTTCAGAGGTCCGGCAACGGTCCAGTTGATCGTCAATGGAGATCAACAATGGATGGTGTTGCATCCCGCCAGCGCGAGAGACTTTTCAGGATTCGAGCCTCCTGCTCAACTTGCCGGCAGCAACGGCCAAAACAATCTGAGCGCTTTTGCCGCCGGAATATACAGGGTATACCGTCCTGCAGGAGCTCGGCCCGCAGCCGAGGAAACCGGACTATTCAGTTCGAAGCTGCGCTCCATCGATGCAGCACAATTGAGCGCTGAAGAAAGCGCCATGCTGAACCGCGTCGTTGACATTTTTGACGATGGGATTTTCAGTCGAGGCGTTGAAGGCGGCGCCGGGCAAAGCCTGCGCAGCCGAATTCGGCTCTACGAATCACTCGGAGACGCTTCCACTGTTCATATCCTTAATTCGGGCGACAATCCTATTCCTCTTTTCTTTATCAATCGTGACTTTATCCAAACCCTCATCCGGCTCGAAAAAGACCTCGGCGCTCATAACTCCATCGCCAACCTTCCTTCCAATTTACAGCAGTTGGGTAGCACCGATATCGTCCAAAGCATTATCTACGGCATTGGCTTCCACGAGATCGGCGGCCATTTATGGAATGGTTCCACGCGAAGCAACCGGCCCGTCCGCTTTGGGAACACTTCCGATTGGGGCGAACTGAGCGTGCAGGCGTTCCGCGGAGGCAAGAGCAACGGGCTGAATACAGCCGCATACCGGTTTTATTTGAATTACCGGGGACAATCGACCCGCTTGCTGGATAAGGGGATAGCCCTGCTGCCTCGAAGAGTTCAGCGGGAAATCCGGCGCTGGGAAGCTGAATTTTTAAGCTCCGGCTTGATCGACATCGCGCTAGCCATTCAACCTTTGTCGCTCGTTCATATCATCAATCAGACTTGGACCCGCTTTCTCTCGCGTTGGGGAATCAAATCCACATCCGAGTCTACAGCCCCCGCCATTGCGGGCAGCGAAGGCGGCCTCGTTATTTTTTCGCCGACATCTACCTTACGTTTCCAAAAGAATTTGCGAGACGTCATCACTAACGCAAATCAACAATCCGCTATTGCCGTCTCAACAGAAGGGCATCTTTCCATTCTTCAAATGGAAGACACAAAACTTGTTGAACGGGCCCGCATCACTGATTTCCACTTTGGCACGGTCGTCGCGGACGACCAGCAGAACCGGTTCGCTGCCACGTATTATTACGACGACCCGTATGCCCCGCGTTATGGCATTGTCGTCTATCAACGGGTCAACGACGTACCGGTACGGATACAAAACCTCTATGGATATTCGAATCCGACGTTAAGCGGTGATGGCCATACGCTGGCCTACCATCGCGATAGCGACCACGTGGCTGTATGTCGGTGGACGGGTCAATCTTTCACTGAGTTCCAAGTCCTTGAAATGAAACATGTGGGCACTATCTTGTTGAGCGAAGATGGTAGTTCCCTTGCCATCGCTTCCCACTTGGATCGGAGTTCTCTGGATGTCTATCACCTCGCCGAAACACACTATGAGCGCCAATGGCGCGACGGATATCCCGGATATGTCGATATCCTCATGTCCCCTAATGGCCACCTCTTGGCCGTCGGCTCTTATACCGCTAAAGTTGTATCGATTTTTGATAACCGCAACGGGAATCGAATCGCGCAGCTCAACCTGGGCGACCATTATCCAGTGCAGAAATCCATGACGATAAGCGATGACGGCACCGTGATGACGGCTGCCGGCCGCAACGTCAGCATTTTCAGCAAGGACCCGACGGGCGAATACGGTCTTCCCAAAATATTCACGACCGATGACAATATCCGAACCTTCGCCATGAGCAATAACCAAGCGGTCTTGATGACCTCGGGCTGGGAATACGTGACCATTCAACCTGTCGCCGGACTTCATCACCAAACGACAACGGCACTCGCTTCCCGGGCAAAACAAGAGCGGCTATGGCGTGTATTGGATCGATTGATGGATATGGACGTAACGCCGGAACAGCTGAATGCCGCTCTCGAAGACATGAGCGATCAGGAAATCGCGGCAATATTTACACGAACCCATGATGGCATCACCACAACCGCAACCGACGAAATTGAACGTAAGAGAAATTTAACGATCAAAATCGTCCCAAATCCAGACGGTGCCGGCTACCGCCTGGATTCTTTCTACTACACCTTTATGAGGATGCTGCAGCGGGATTGGGTTACCCCAAGAGCGGTGAAGGTGGATACGACCATCTATCCCGCGCTGACAAAGCTCTATAACGCTGCACAAGCCGTTCCAATTGTTTCCGCATCGCTGACCGTCAGAAAATCGGTGCCTATTGTGAATTATTCGGCCGAGTTCGATCCGGCTTGGATCGGCAATTCGTCTATCTCGGAAATACAGGAGCGTTCGGGCCAATTGCAGCTGTCTCAAAGCAGCGTATTGCCGGCGCTTGGGACCGGAGATAATGAGGCTCTCGCGTGGAGGCAATTAGGATTTACGCTCGGCCCGCTGGTCGAGGGAGATCCCTGGTTTAGACATGTGAAATTCCCCGCCGGATGGCAGATTGTCCCGGTGCCATTTGAACATCCGACGAGAGGCGGAGACTATCGGAATAGCGATGTTGTCGATGCCGATGGGAATGTGGTCGCCATTATTTTCTATGAAGCGACATGGTATAAACGCACGGCTACCGTACGATTTATTTCCAAACAAGAAAATACGCAATTGAATGGCGACGCTCAAGATCGTCGATTGAGACTGCAAAATGACCAACGCTTAATCGGCGGGAGCGAAGGGCTGGAAGCGACTTCCTTGGGCAATCTGCCCTGGTATCTGAGGATTCTGCAGCCGGGAAGCTTTATAACGAGCCTTTTGACGGCTTTTAACGTGGATGTGGCCCGGCTCGTTCGCTTCCTGGCAGAGCGAGCGTCAGGGTTAACGACTTCATCCCATCCAAGAAATCTTTCGGATCGTTTGTTAATCAGCGGCTAAGTGCCTGCCTGTGGAGGCCGGCTGGGCCCTATTAGGTTTATGGGCCTTTCGGGCCTGAATTTTTGCCCTATCGGTCCATTCCAAATTTTGCCTTCTCGGGCTACATTAAAAATGAAAGATTTGCTTCAATAGCCATTATGAGGAGCCGACAGTCGGGAGGGAAAGGACCGATGACTATCATGTCAAAAGAACGCCGCCAAGCCGTTCGAACTCTGTCTTCCGTTCCGCTCGAAATCTATGATCCCAAAGGCCGCATGGTCGTTGGGGAAGGCCGTTTTTTAAACCTCTCTACAAGCGGGGGCATGATAGAAAGCCCAAAACCCCTAAAAGCCCGCAGCGCAGTCCGTCTTCATATGGTTCCAGCGAGCAATACCGCCCTGGAAATCATTGGGAAAGTCATCTGGGCCCGCAAGAATGACGCGGGCTTTACGTACGGAATCCGCTTCAGCCCCCGCGAACCCACGCCGGCGATTTAGGCGGCCGACCCGCAGTCTCCGTCCTAGAAAACTGGTATAATACGCCCGTGTCGGTCACGCAAACCCCATCAGCGGTCAAACACACCCTCACCGCCGTACAAGAAGCGGAGTTGAAGCTTTTTGAGGAAAATATCCGGGCCCTCGATTCGGGGACTCTGGATTCGGATGATTTTCGCCGGTTTCGGCTGGAAAACGGCATTTACGGCATCCGGAACACCACCGATGAGCACATGGTCCGCATCAAGATCAAATGGGGGAACTTGAATGCCGATCAATTGGACGCGCTCGCCGATATCGCGGAAACCTATGCCACACCGAAGTGCGCGCATGTCACGACCCGCCAAGCCATCCAAATGCACCATATTAAGCGTCCCGAAGTGCCGGCACTTCTGCGCAAAGTCGCCGAATGCGGCCTGACCACGCGGGAAGCCTGCGGCAACACGGTGCGAAACGTCACGGCCTGCCACTTCGCGGGCGTCTCTCAGGAAGAAGTCTTTGACGTCCGGCCTTATGCCCAGGCGATTGCGGATTACTTTCTGCGCAACCCGGTGGGCCAAAACCTCCCCAGGAAATTCAAGTTTGCCTTTGAAGGCTGCCCCACCGACCATGCGCGCGTCGGCATCCATGATTTCGGCGCCGTCGCCAAAATGAGGGAAATCAACGGAATTAAAGTCCGCGGGTTTCAATGCTATGTGGGTGGCGGCTTAGGCGCGACGCCTCACGCGGCCCAGCTCATCGAGGACTTCACACCGGAAGACCTTTTGATCCCCACGGCCGAAGCGGTGGTGCGCATTTTCGACCGGCACGGCAACCGCAAGGATAAGGCGCGGGCGCGCATTAAGTTCGTGCTTAAAGACTGGGGCATCGCGAAGATGCGCGAGATGATTTTGGAAGAACGCAAAATCGCCCTTTTAACCCGTTCCGGCCGCTATCCGGATTTTAAAGTCAATCCGCATGCTTACGATGAGGCGCCGCCGAAAGTCGATCTTCCGGGCGTCATCCCTGAGCCCAAGGACGCCGGATTTGTACGCTGGAAACTCACGAATGTCAAGCGCCAAAAACAGGCGGGGTATGCGAGCGTCTTGGTTCGCTGCCTGTTGGGCGATATTTATGTACCGCAAATGCACGCTCTGGCCGCCATCGCCCGGCGTTACAGCGAAGGCCGGCTCCGGACCGCGATTACTCAAAACTTGGTGCTCCAGTGGGTGCCGGAGAAAGCCCTACCCCTCGTTTATGCCGAACTTCTCAAAGCGGGCCTGGCCGAACCCAATGCCGAACGCGTGGCGGACATCACCCGTTGCCCGGGAGCCGATACGTGCCAGATCGCCATCACCCATTCCAAAGGTCTGGCCGCTGCGCTCACGCCGATTTTCTCCAACGGCCTTTCCACCGCGGAGGACTTGCAGGACATCAAGATTAAAATCTCTGGCTGCTTTAATTCCTGCGGCCAGCATCATATTGCGGATATCGGCTTCTATGGATCTTCGAAGACAGTGGATGGGCGCGACGTCCCGCATTATGTGATGCTTTTGGGCGGCTATACCCAAGAGGGTGTGGCCAAGTTCGGCAGGCCCACGCTCCAAATCCCCGCCAAACGCGTGCCCGAAGCCACTAAGGCGTTGCTTCACTTTTATCACGAAAAGCACAGTCCCAACGAGATTTTCCGCGATTTTATCGAGCGCGTCGGGCATCCAAAAATCAAGGAATTGCTGCAGGAATTCACCATCATCCCATCCAACGATCCAAAGATGTATGAAGATCTCGGCGCGGAAGGCGTTTCCTTTAAAATGGAAATGGGTAAAGGGGAATGCGCGGCGTGATGAGCGAACGACGTTCGGCCGAACGACGTTCCGTTAAACAACGTTCGGCATGAACGACGTTCTTGTGAACGCCTCTCTTCTAGCCATCATTCCTCAATCTTCGCAAATTCACACATTGCGACTTGATGTTTCTCTCCCTTTTAAACCAGGGCAATCCCTTCAAATTACGTTTCCCGGCGATCCCAAAAAGCGGCATTATTCGATCTCCTCTTCTCCTACCGAAGGCGCCTACGTCGAAATCACCGTCAAAAGTGAGGCGGGCAGCGCCTTGGAAAAAGCGCTCGAGGGTTTAAAGACGGGAGATACCCTGGAAATCGCGGGCCCGATGGGAGGGTCCCTATCCTTGCCCGATCCGATTCAAGAGTCCCTGGCCTTTATCGCCGCCGGTACCGGCGTTACGCCCTTTCGTTCGATGATCCACTATCTGATTGATCGCAATGTTCCGGTCGATTTCTGGCTCTTTCACAGCGTCCGAGCGCAGACCGACCTCCTTTTTGCGCTTCATTTCGGTACTTGGTCTGCGACCCATAAGAATTTTCATTATGTCCCGACCATCACGCGGGATTTTGACGCCACATGGAAAAATGAAACCGGTCGGATCAATGAAACTCTCGTGCGCAAGCACATCACCGCCCATCCCTGCACCTACCTTCTCTGCGGGCCGGCCGCTTTCGTCAGCGATATGGAACGGACGCTGTTGGAGAACTTGCAAGTCCCAGCCGAGAAGATCCGGAGAGAAAAATGGTGACATCCACGACAGCGACACAAACCCTGACCTTTGCGCACAGCCCCGACCCCGATGACGCCTATATGTTTTACGGATTTGCCGCCGGCGCGGTGAAAATTCCCGGCTACGAGGTCAAACATCATCTTGAAGATATCCAAACGCTAAATGAGCGCGCGTTGCGGGGAGAGTTTGAGATTACGGCCGTAAGCGCTCACGCCTATGCCCACCTGACGGACCGGTACTGGGTCCTTTCCTGCGGGGCCAGCGTCGGACGCCGCTACGGCCCGATCCTTGTCGCGCCGGAGCGCCCCCATGATTTTCATTTACGGACCGGACGAATCGCGATCCCCGGGAAATGGACCACGGCGGCCCTCGCCCTAGACCTGTGGCTGGCCGAAAAAGGGCGTCACGTGGAACGCATCGTCATCCCTTTCGATCAAATCTTGGACGCGGTCCAAAAAGGCATCGTGGACGCCGGACTCATCATTCATGAGGGCCAGCTCACGTATCATCAGCTCGGGCTCCACAAATTATGGGACGCCGGGGAATGGTGGCATCAAAAGACGGGCTTGCCTCTGCCTTTGGGCCTCGATGTCGTCCGGTCGGACCTGGGCGTTCCTCTGGCCAAACAGATCAGCCAAGCGCTTCGCGAAAGCATTCATTATGCCAACGCGCATCCCGAAGAGGCCATGGAATACGCTTTGAAGTTCGGCCGCGGTCTCGATATGGCGCTCGGAAAACGCTTCGTCGGCATGTACGTGAACGAGGACACTCTGGCGCAAGGCCAGGAAGTGCAGGAAGGCCTGCGAAAGCTTTACGACCTGGCGCACCTCGGGAAATTGATCCCCCAAAATCCACAACTCACTTTCATCTAGCCCCAATGATGATTTCATGCGAGTTTGTTAAGATCTTTCAGAGGAGGAACAGATGAAGCTTACCACAGCGCGTCGCAAATTTAAAAATCAATGGATGGTTTTCAAGATTCGACGAGAGAAACCTGTCGTTGAAGGAGATGTTTTGGGCACTGCAAAACAAGGAAATTAATTCATAACTTGATCGATCATAACGGCTTGGACGATGTTTACATTACGTTTAACGGGCCAGTTGTACCGCGCGGAGTGGGCTTCTTTTTTTGAAATTTCCGCTTCAATCTGCGGGACCGATCATCCTTCCATGTGTCCTCACAGGTCCAAAGGCTGTTCAGAAGGCGGATTTTCTTCTCGATACGGGAGCAGAATATTGTTCGATCACGACATGGTTGGCAACAAATCTGGGGTATGATTTGGACGCGCAACTTCGTAAAGTAACGATCATTACTGCCAATGGTTCCGTTCGCGTTCCTTCCGTTTTGGTGACCGAGATACGTATTGGAAACGCGTATGCGCAGCACGTCGCAGTAACCTGTCAGGATATTCCAGAAATGCCTGAAGTCGAGGGCTTCATAGGGCTCAATTTCCTGCGGCGCTGCCGAACGGTCATTGACTACAAGAAACACATT
>Ga0206840_1016_pt2 | contig 38654 bp, 36 predicted proteins | sample Alteio_BWOrgCont_24_FD_152633 | JGI IMG/M metagenome (GOLD analysis project Ga0206840, IMG submission 152633) | Enriched cells from forest soil in Barre Woods Harvard Forest LTER site, Petersham, Massachusetts, United States -... | ecosystem: Environmental > Terrestrial > Soil > Temperate forest >... | reverse complement strand
CGTTTTTAGCGGAATTGTCTCACCCGAACTTCAATGGGCGGGAACTGCGCTCCGGCTGCGGGCAGACGCCCCGCTCCTCAACACGAAAAATGATATTGAGGCGACGATTGAATTCATTCACCATGCCGGAGATCTGAATGATTGGCTGACGGCCGTCCGGCATTTGCCCGCTGCGGCTCTCGCTCGCTTACATGCGGAAGGCGCTGTCCTGCAGCAATTGGTGCGCGCGTTGATGGATCGGGTCCATCGCCAAAGAGCGGCCGCTTTGCTGCCGAGCCTTTCTTTGGACTTGGACGCGCGTCCGTCTATTTCTCAGTCGCTTCTGGATCTGAGTCAAAATTCCGACGTGCGCCGGAATCCCTACGAACTCGATGAGATTTCACGCCTTATCGGCGCAGATAGAGCCACCGTCCGGCGGCTCTCCGAAGAGGGGCTTCACGTTTATGTCCGTAAAATGGCTTCCGAATGGCTGGCGGCTCACAAGATTCCAGCACCCCTGGCCCAAGTTGAGGGTCCGGCCGCCCGATGGGCCTTGTTTGATAGGTTTCGTAGGCCCCGTCCGAACCATGGCCTGCGCGAGTCTTCCTGACGCCAAAGAATATCAGCTTCAAAACCCAAGGCACAAATATCGATAACACTCCATAATCGGCGTACTAATATGGAGCATGTCCGCGGTAGCAGCCCGAGACGATTGCAATATCCGGTAATCTGCAGTTGACGTCACCCCGACGAAAGTCGGGGCCCAGTCCAGTGACGTTAGACTAGATCCCGGCTTTCGCCGGGATGACGGCGCGGCTCGCCTACCCGAAGGTAAAGGCGAAAGCCTGAACGCCGGGGTCTAAGAACTCAATTTCAAAAGTTCGGTCCTGGATAGGGGCACTGCCAACTTGACGGATGAGTTGGTAGAGACGCTGCTCGCGGACTTCGCCGCGGCCGGACTCGTCGGTATCCGCGCCGTGATTTGGCCCGGGGGCTTTTCCATCCAGGCGCACGATGAAATGAACGGCCTTTCCGGATGGCCCGGCTCCCAGAACTAAATGGAGGTCGCGCGCATGAAAGCGAAACACAATTTTTCCGGGGGGGCGGATGAGCTGGGCATTTTCTTCGCCTACCTTCCACCGGCCGCCGAGGCTCCATTGATTCAAGGCAAGATTGTTCCCCGTGGAATAGGTCGCTGCCTCATCTTCCGCGACCGGCGGATGAGAGATTTGATTTTCAGCCCGGTCGTAGCCGATATAGGTTTCCGGTGACCGGTCTTCTTGTGTCAGGCTTGGGGCCAAAGATCCGGCGCCGTGACTATCGACCATTCCCGCGGGAACTTTGGAGACGCCGCTTTCGGATAAGAGCTGCTGGATCTGCTTTTCCGATTCCTTATAGCCTCCTTCTCCGAAGTGTTGAAACTGAATTTTTCCCGAGGCGTCGATCAGGTAATGAGCCGGCCAATATTGATTTCCAAACGCGTTCCAGATCGCGTAGTGACTATCGATCGCCACAGGATAAGTCACCCCGAGCTCGCGCAAGGCCTGGGCGACATTGGCGGGGTCTTTCTCAAAGGCAAACTCGGGGGTGTGAACGCCGATCACAACCAGGCCGCTGTCTTTATATTTTTTAGACCAGGCTTCCACATAAGGCAGCGTCCGCAGGCAGTTGATGCACGAATAGGTCCAAAAATCGATCAGGACCACCTTGCCGCGCAGCGCCGCCGGTGAGAGCGGCGGGGAATTCAGCCACGCGACCGCGCCGGTGAGTTCCGGAAACCGTTTTCGCTCGTCCGTCATCCCGGCAGGTCGTAAGCCGGGATCCATCGCTGAGCCTAGCTTACTAACCAGCTTTTGCTCCAACGAATCGGTGTGAAATCGCGAAAGCCGGGTTAGGATGCCGCGATCCCACCCCAAAGCAATTGCGAATACCCCCAGAAGGACCGCGGCGCCGAGGATCTTCCGGATCCATTCTTCGACGCCGAGAAAACCGCGAAGCTTCTTTATGAGTTGGTTTCCGGCCAAAAGAACAAGCGAAAGGGACGCCGCCGCGCCTAACGCATAAGCCAGAAGGAGCACGGATGTGTTCGCACTGGCCCCCTTGACGGCGGCGCTGGTCAAAATCAGGCCCAAGATGGGACCGGCGCAGGGCGCCCAAAGTAAGCCCGTCGCTCCGCCCAGAACAAAGGAACGCAGAATCCCCCGCTTTTCCGAGGGCCCTGCTTGCAGGGTTCCGCCCAGGCGGGTAAACGGCCGGGTGACCCATTCCGCAACTTGGGGAAAAAGGAGACTCAGGGCAAAGAGCGAAAATAAGATGAGAGCCGCCCAGCGGCCATACTCATTGGCATGCACGACCCAGCTGCCGCCCACCACCGCCAGGGTCGACACGGCGGCAAACATGACCGCCATCCCCGCCAGAAGCGGAAGGCCGCTGCGCCGGAACGGTTCTTCCGCCCGGCTAAAAACAAAAGGTAGCACCGGAAGAATACAGGGGCTAAGGATCGTGAGCAACCCCCCCAGAAAAGCCACGATCCAAAGAATCATAAAGAGAACCTCATCATCGCCCTTCTTTCATCGTACTAATCGTAGGTGCCGGACAAAAACAAAGTCTTAAAAGACTGCGTCTAAACCGGTAAAAATATTAGCTGTGAGAATTCTGTGAGTTTGCGTCACTTAACATGGGATTAACCGTAGCGCCATAGAGCCGTAACATTGGAAAGGCATACTTTCTCATGCCTCTGGGAAAGCTTCTCTTACCAAAGCAGATAGCAAGGAGATTTTTGCTGTTTGCTTTCTGCTATCTGCTTTCTGCTTTGAGGTGTTACGCTGGCTCCGGCACCGAAGGCGCGGCCTTCCTGGACATCCCGGTGGGCGCCGGCCCGGCCGCGATGGGTTCGGCTTACTCCGCTTTAGCCAATGACGCCTATGCTCCGGTGTATAACCCGGCCGGGCTCGGATTTCTCCCCAATACCCAGATTGCCGCCCAGCACCTCTCTTACCTCGACTCCATGGATTATGAATTCCTGAGCTTTGTGCATCCGGTCGGTACTGGGAAAGCCTTTGGACTGTCTGCCCAGTATCTTGGAACCGGGGGCATCGCCGGGACGGATACATCAGGCACTCCCAACGGCAACTACTCGGACCATTATGGGGCTTACTCCTTGGTCTACGGCCAGAAGATCACGGACAGGCTCTCTTTAGGGCTTACGGGCAAGTTGATCAACGCCCAACTGGCAAATGTCTCAGCCAATGCCTATGCGGCCGATATCGGGAGCTTATATAAGGCAGCGGACAACCTGAACCTCGCCTTGACCGCCACGAACCTGGGCACAAAACTCACCTTGACCAGCCAGGGCGATACCTTGCCGGAGGCCGTGCATTTGGCGGCGGCCTACCAACCGGAAAAGCATTTGAAATTAGCCGCCGAAGGGGTGTACAGCCAGACCGGGCTTGTGAGCGCAAGAGTCGGCATGGAATGGAGCCCGATGGAGATGATCAGCATCCGGACGGGATATCGAACGGATACGACTCAAGATTTAAGCGCGATGGCGGGACTGACGGTAGGACTGGGCCTGAAGGCCTGGGGCCAGGAATTCGCCTACGCTTGGCTGCCCTACGGCGACCTGGGCGATACCCAATATTTCTCGCTTTTGCTAAAGTTTGGCGGCACAGGTGAAGAGCGTAAGAACTTGATTCAATATCAGACCATCAAAACCTATCGCTGGGCCAAGTCCGATAAAGCTGAAGACCCGGAGTTCCAGCCGCTGATACAGCTCTTGAACGACGAACCCGATCGTAACGCCTTAGCGTCCCAGGCCATCCTTGGAGAAAGATGAACCGGTTAATCGCTATATCGTTCGTTGCCCTTGGTCTCATGGCCATTGCTCGGATACCCGCCCATGCCGATCCGCCGGCAACCCCGATTACGAACTGCATGGAAATCAAGCAAAGCGGAACCTATGCCATGACTTCCGACATTGCCTCTGCGCCGGGCAGCTGCTTGAATATTCATGACGCACAAAACATCGTGATCAACTGCAACTCTCACTCGATTACCTCGAGCAACGCAAACACGCTTGTGAACGTGAACAACGTCTCCGGTATCTCGTTTACGGGCTGTACATTCGTTTTAACCGGGTATGAGAACTCTTTCGTGATGACGGTCAATAATTCTCAGGCTTTTTCCTACACATCGGGATCCATTCGAAATGATTCCGCCGCATCGCCGAACTCCGCGAGAATGGCTCTATCAGTCGGCGGAATTACCAATCTAACGCTATCCGGAAATACGATCCGGGGAATGGTCCTCGCTTCGGGAGTTAATGGGGGGACGATTTCCCAGAATATCATCAGCGACGACGGACTCTATTTGAACGCAGGCCGGAATGTCGTGATCAGCCAGAATACGGTCAAAGGACCAACGACTCAGGTCGCCGAATACGGACTATCATCGTACGGGGGATCCAACAATCAAATTACCAACAATATCGTCCTCGGAGGTTGGAACGGCCAAGGCCCCGATTTTCATAACGAATACAATGATGTGGGATTTGACGACGGGATCAACGTGGGCGTCAATGAAACGGGAACGCTCATCGCGAATAACACGCTGAGCGACAACTGGGACGCCGGAATCGAGACGGAAGGCCTCGTTTCCAACCTCACGATCAGGAACAACAGCATCACCAATAGCGCGACCTGCGCGATCGGATCCTGGATCTATACGAGCTGGCAGGGCAACGTCGTGAGCGGAAATACGGCAAGCCGGACGCCGGAATTATTCGAATTTCATATTGAATCCGATCCCTCCGTACCGCGTCCGTCAGCGTTCTATTTTCAGAACAATACGTTCAGCAATAACGTCCTGGAGTCGGTCTTATACCCCGGCCGTTTTCGAATCGGCGCGGCGTCCAATTTCGATCTGGGAACGCTGACGGCGCTGGCCGCCGCAAACAACACATTGACGGGAAATAACTTTGGACCAAGCCTGTCACCCGCTTATTTCAATCCGGCATCGATGATCGTTGATGGAGGGGGAAATATTTGTCAAGAGGCGACCCCGTCTGGATACCCGTTGGCCTGCTATTCTTCCTGCACGCAAGACAATCAATGCGCGGCAGGCCAATTCTGTACGATGACAAATTTCTGCGATGCCTTGCCTGCTGGGATCAGTTTTTCAAGTCCTGTTAACGGAACCCCTACCAGCGCCGGCCAGGGACTGTACGTGAGCGCCGCCGCCCAAGGCGGAGACCTGAGCCAAGTAAGCTTGGCCATCACCGATAATTTCAGCACGATTTGCCAGGGTCAGGGATCCATCTGCGCAACGCAGAATTCTTCTCTTATTAACCCTAACCCGGCCGCGGCGATTAGTCCGTACGTGGTCCCAACTTCTTTGGCGGGCTCCTCTTTGAACTTGACCGCCATGGCTTATGTGCAGGACGTTGACCCCTCCTATAACTCAACCAATCATCGGCGAACCGTCCTCACGCAAGTGATCGCCAAGCCGGTTTGCACCGCAGGCCAAGTGCTCAAAAATGGCGCCTGCGCTTTGCCCGTCACTTCCAATTCTCAAGCGATCGGCGTGGTGGACTGGGGCGCCGCCTATCAAATCACTTCGGACCCCAAGATTGTCGAGGGCGCCCGGTTCATTCACAGTCTTGGCGCCAAGAATATCACCATTGCCATGTCCCCCAACCTAAGCGGCAACTACCCCAGCGAAAATTTCGGCAATCCCAGTCCCACTACGTTAACGCAGCTAGCCCAAACCGCTGACTACCAAACCGTCCTTAATATGCCTTTCCAAACTTATGTGCTGGAAGCTTTTGCGTTTAGTGATTATCCGAACTATTTAGCAATCCCGAATCCGAATCTCCCGGCGGACACGCAAGAAATCGCCAATCTAGTGACCTATCTTCTGACCACTTTCCAGGGTACCGGGAAGACCTTCATCATTAAAAACTGGGAAGGCGATAATGCGATGGCTGGTAATACGGCGCTGGAGCCGGCCATGCTTCAATGGCTGAATGCCCGGCATAATGGTGTTATTCAGGGGCGGGCCGCCGCCGGTGCGGTGACCGGGGTTACCGTTCACGATGCGGCGGAATTCAATTTGATCAGCCCGGTCAAAGCGAACCCGACACAACCCTGCATGCTCAAGGACATTATCCCTTACGTGAATTCTGACATGATCTCCTATTCCTCCTACGACACAACGAATAATCCCCTGACCGATAGTCTCTATAGCGCCATTACGAGCGATGTGGCGCTTATCAGATCGATGATCCCCGTGGGGAAGCCTCTCATGATCGGAGAATTCGGGTACGTCGCCAACGTAGGATCCCCACCTTTTTACTATCCGGATCCCGGTGTGCGGGAACAGACGGCGAATTTGGCCTTTTTGGACGCCGGAGCTTCGCCGGTATTTACCTGGGTGATCGAGGACGGTCAGGTCAGCGACAAGGGAATGGGTTTGGTAGAGCCGAGCGGGGCCTATTCCCCGATGTGGACCGCGCTGCAGGTATTGACAGGGGCTCCGGTCAACCAGCGGCCGACTGTAAATGCAGGATCGGCGCAAAGTATAACGTTACCGGCTTCCGCCCAACTTCAGGGGTCCGCCAACGATGACGGACTCCCCTATCCGCCTGGCCATCTCACCTATGTCTGGAGCAAAGTCAGCTATACAGGGTCCGGCGCGGGTTTAGTGACTTTTAACAGCTCAACAGCACTGCAAACCACGGCCAGTTTCTCGGACCCGGGAACGTACGCATTACAACTCAGCGCGAACGATACCCAACTGACCGGCACCGCGGCTCTTGTGATTACGGTTCTGCCCGTTCCCGTCAGCGCCGTGTCGGCCACGCCCAGTTCCGGATCTGGGTCCAGCCAGACTTTCCAGTTCCTATATAACGACACGTTCGGCGCCGGCGATTTGAGCACCGCCTGGATGTGGTTTACGCCCCAATACAACCCGGCCGCGCTGGTTTCCGCCAACACGTGTCTGCTTTACTACAACAATGCGACTAACCAGTTGAGCTTGCTGAATGATGCCGCAACGTCTTGGGGTACGCCCATGACGGTGGGTACGGCAAGCGCCTTACAGAACAGCCAATGCAGCGTGAATGTAGCCAACGTGAGCGTCACGCCGAACGGAACCGCATTGACGGTGTCACTCCCTGTAACTTTCAAACCGGGTTTTGCGGGGACGCAGCAGATCCTGAGCTACGTCAATAACAGCGCCATTAACAGCGGCTGGCAAAAAATGGGGTCGTGGACCGTGCCCGCGCTTGCCGTCAGCGCCTTGTCGACTACGCCCAGTTCCGGGTCTGGGCCCAGCCAGACGTTCCAGTTCCAATATAGCGATACGTTCGGAGCAAGCGATTTGAGCACCGCCTGGATGTGGTTTACGCCCCAATACAACCCGGCCGCGCCGGTTTCCGCCAACACGTGTCTGCTTTACTACAACAATGCGACCAACCAGTTGAGCTTGGTGAATGATGCCGCAACGTCCTGGGGTACGCCCATGACCGTGGGTAAGGCAGGCGCCTTACAGAACAGCCAATGCAGCGTGAATGTGGCCAACGTGAGCGTCACGCCGAACGGAAACGCTTTGACGGTGTCTCTCCCTGTAGCCTTCAAGCCGGGTTTTGCGGGGACGCAGCAGATTTGGAGTTACGTCAATAACAGCGTCATCAACAGCGGCTGGCAGCCGATGGGGTCGTGGACCGTGCCGAACGGATTGATCACGATTTGGCCGGCCTCTGCTGCGCCGATCAATCCCTACCAGAACGACCTCAACCCTTATGAGCTGGGGATAAAGTTCACCTCCGATAAAGGCGGGTACATCTCAGCCCTGCGCTTCTACAAGCACGTTCAGAATACGGGAACACATATCGGCAATCTGTGGGACAGCTCGGGTCATAACCTGACGCAGGTAACATTTACCAACGAGACCACGTCCGGCTGGCAGCAGATGAACTTTACTCCGCCGGTGGCGATTACGGCGAACACACTTTATGTGGCCTCTTATCACACTTCCAGCGGCTATGCTTGGGACGGCGCTTACTTCACCAGCAGCGGTGTCGACAATAATCCCCTGCATGCCCCGATGAGTTCCAGCGTGGGAGGCAACGGCGTCTATGCGGCGGGCTCGACGTCCATCTTTCCGACCGCGTCCAGCAACTCCAACTATTGGGTCGACGTCGTGTTCTCGTCTTATCCGATCACCGCGCCCGCGCCAGCCGTCACGGCCGTGTCGGCCGCTCCCAGTTCCGGGTCTGGAGCCGGCCAGACATTCCAGTTCCAGTATTCCGATACCTCCGGCGCAAGGGATATTGCGACAACCTGGATGTGGTTTACCCCCCAATACAACCCGGCTGCGCCGGTTTCTGCCAACACCTGTATGCTTTACTACAACAACGCGACCAACCAATTGAACTTTCTGAATGATGCCTCGACGGCCTGGACGCCCTGGACGGTGGGTACTTCGACGGTCTCTTTGCAGAACAGCCAATGCAGCGTGAATGTGGCCGGTGTGAGTGTCACGCCGAACGGAAACACGTTGACGATATCGCTCCCGGTAACCTTCAAACCGGGCTTTGCGGGAACCCAGCAGATCTGGAGCTATGTCAGCGGCACCCTCAACAACGTCACCAGCGGCTGGCATCAGATGGGGTCGTGGGCTGTTCCGCCCCTCCAGATCACGAGCAGTCTGAGCCAGTCTCTGCAGGTTGGACAGCCGTTTGGATACCAAATCACAGCCACCAATAATCCCACCGGCTATTACGTCAGTTCGGTGCTTCCGACCGGACTTTCGTTTAATTCGTCAACAGGACTGATCTCAGGAACACCAACTCAGTCTAGTGTATGGTATGTGTTTTTAGGCGCGACCTATGCCAATGGTTCCTACGCCGCCGCGACGGTGCAGATGGCGGTTACCGGATTATCTTCATCGAACTCGATTGCATCCCAAAACTTGCTCACGGCGATTCCCAGTCCCCGCGTGTACCCCAACCCCTGGCGCGGGGCTCGCGGCGACAGCAACATTACTTTTGACCAGATGCCCTTTGGCAGCACGGTCAAGATCTTTACCGTCTCGGGCCGCTGGGTGACGACCTTAAGTGCGCCCGCGGGTTCGGTCTCCTGGACTCTCACCAACGACTCCGGCAACCGCGTCGCCAGCGGCATCTACCTCTACCTCATCACCGACGGCCAAGGCGACAAGATCCGCGGCAAATTTACGATCATAAAGTAAGCGTTTTCACTCTAAATTTTAAACTCGGCCCAGAGGAAGGTGTGGTCGGAAGCTTTGAGGTCTTTTCGCGGTTCGATATCGACTTCCACCTGCTGGCAGAGTTTGGCCAGCGGCTCGGTGGCCATGATGTGATCAATGCGCCAGCCGAGGTTGGCCTCCAGCGAGGATTTTCCGGCGGCGCGGAAGCGGTAGTCCCAGAAGGTGAACTGCTGGCGGCCGGGATACAACTTCAGAAAGACGTCTTCGAAACCCCAGGCGAGCGTTTCCGCATAGGCTTTTTTGGCGTCTTCGTGGAAGCATACGTGGGTGAGATGTTTTTCCGGATGATGCACATCGAGATCGCGCGGAGCCACGTTCATATCGCCGCACCAGATCACGCGATCATTCGGTGAAAAGTTCTTATCAAAATACCGCCGGAGTCTTTTGAACCATTCCAGTTTATAAGCGTATTTCGGGGACTCGAGCAAATAGCCTTGCGGGATATAGGTGTTGATCACCGAGAACCCATCAAACGCGGCGTGCGCCAGACGAGGTTGATCCGCTTCCGGATGGTCGGCAAGCCCATAGACAACTGAAATGGGTTTCGCCCGGCTCAAGATAGCCACGCCATTATAGGACTTCATCCCCCGAAAATTCACATAGTAACCTGATCCCTCGAAGGCCTGGATGGGAAATTCGTGGTCCTGCACTTTGGTTTCCTGAATGCAGAGAACATCCGGTTGGTGGCTCTTGAGCCATCCAAGAATGACGTTTAAGCGCATTCGCAGGGAATTGGCGTTAAATGTGGCGAGCTTCATTATCAACGAAGTATACTAAGGCTTCCCATCATAAAAGGAGATTCTCAAAAATGAAACAAAACCGTTTAGCTGTTGCATCGCTCAGCCTTCTTGTCGCTGCGGCCTTGGCTCACGCGGATGTTCCGGCGGCGCCTGCGCCGAGCGCGAAAGATTTCTTTTATGTTTTCGCCTCCAAAGACAAGCATGAAATGCCACACTACGCCCCTTCCGGCTGGATGGGCGACACGGGCGATTTGAAGTATGAAGAAGTCAAAGACGTCGATAATACGGGCGCGACGTATGTCAAGATCTTGTACTCGGCGAAAGGATCGAAAGGCGCGGGTTGGGCGGGGATCTACTGGCAGAATCCCAATAACAACTGGGGTGCGCGTGCGGGCGGCTTTAATCTCTCAAAATTTAAAAAACTCACGTTTATGGCCAAAGGCGCCATCGGCGGCGAAAAGATCAGCGCCTTCAAGGTGGGCGGCATTTCCGGTGATTTCGGGGACACGGATTCTGCCGACACGGGACCCATCGAGCTCACAAACGCTTGGAAAACCTATGCCATTGATCTCACCGGCAAGGATCTGTCCCGCATCATTGGAGGCTTCTGCTTTTCAGCGAGCCGCGATGACAATCCAAATGGCTTCACTTTTTACCTCAACGACATTCGCTACGAACCCTAATCCTTCTTGTAATTGAGAGGTCCCGTTACACACAGACCTGAGAAAGCATTCAAAGGAGATGACATGAATAAAAAGAGGCTTACCTTGGTTTTGGCTTTAGGTTTGTGCCTCGCAGGATTCTCTCAAGGCCATGCAACGGGACCCCAGTTAGAAAAAGCCACTTTCGCGGCGGGGTGTTTTTGGTGTATCCAACCGCCCTTCGATAAGACCCCCGGCGTGGTCAGCACTACCGTCGGTTATACCGGTGGGACCAAGTCCAATCCGACCTATGAAGAGGTGAGTTCGGGAAGCACCGGCCATGCGGAATCCATCGAGGTCGTTTACGATCCTTCGAAAATCTCTTATGAAAAGCTTCTCGATGTCTTCTGGCATAACGTAGACCCGACGACCTCAGACCAACAATTCCCGGACCAGGGAACTCAATACCGCACCGCCATTTTTTATCACAGCGAAGCGCAGCGAAAAGCCGCGCTCGCGTCGAAGGAGCATTGGGAAAAGGACGGTCGTTTTGGGGCGCCCATCGTGACGGAGATCGTTGCGGCTTCGACGTTCTGGCCGGCGGAAGAACACCACCAAAAGTACTACCTCAAGAGCTCGTTGGCTTACCACGGTTATCACGACTACTCCGGCCGGGATGAATACTTCAAAAAGATCTGGAGCAAATAAAAAACAATGAACACGCCTTACGACATCATCATCATCGGCACAGGCGCGGGCGGCAGTACCATGGCCCATGCTCTTGCGCCCAGCGGTAAAAAAATTCTCATCCTGGAAAGAGGGGAGCGTCTGGTCCGTTCCAAAGACAATTGGGATCCTGAAAAAGTGTTTCGCCGGGAAATTTACCATACCCAGGAACGTTGGCTTACGAAGGAGGACCAGCGTTTCCGGCCTGGCCAAGCCTATCTGGTGGGCGGGAACACCAAGGTGTTCGGTGCAGCGCTTCTGCGCTTGCGCCGCGAAGATTTTGAGATTCGCGAATACGAAGACGGTGTTTCACCGGCTTGGCCCATCCGCTATGAAGACTTGGAACCTCATTACAACGAGGCGGAAAGACTCTATTTTGTGCATGGCGAACGCGGCGAGGATCCGACCGAGCCCCCGGCGTCCAAGCCCTTTGCCTACCCGAAGCTCTCTCACGAGCCCAGACTGCAGGAAGTTTTCGGGCAGTTAAAAGAGCTGGGACTGAGGCCTTTTCATTTACCCATCGGGATCCAGCGCTTTGAAGATAACATTCCCGGCAGTCCCTGTATCCGCTGCAACACCTGCGACGGGTTCCCCTGCCTTGTAAACGCCAAAGGCGATGCCGAGCAAAGCTGCCTGATACATGCCTTGGCGCATTCGAACGTGACGTTGATGACCGGCGCCAAAGTGGAGAAACTTCTGACCGACGAATCGGGCCGCAGGGTGCAGCGCGTCCAGGCTCAGATCAAAGGAGAGCCCCTCCAGTTTGAGGCCCAAACGGTCATTCTTTCCGCGGGAGCGATCAACTCCGCGCTCGTTCTTCTGCGTTCCGCCAACGCCAAACATCCGAATGGGCTGGCCAATTCCAGCGGCCTCGTCGGTCGTAATTACATGTGCCACAACAACTCAGCCATGCTGGCCATTGATCCTCTCAAAACAAACCCGACCCTTTTCCAGAAAACAATCGGGATCAACGATTTCTATTTGGCTCCCAACGGAGGGCCCATCGGCCATATTTCGCTCATCGGGAAAGCCACGGAAGGCATCTTGAAAGCGCAGCGGCCGCTCGCGCCCGCATTCGTCCTCAAATGGATGGCGGAGCATTCGATGGATTGGTGGTTTACCACCGAGGATCTTCCCAAGCCGGAAAACCGCGTCACGATAACGTCCGGCGGCGACGTACGCCTCTCTTATACGCCCAATAACCGGAAACCTCACGCGGCGCTCATCAGAATATTCAAACAATACCTTTGGAAGATTGGTTTTCGCCTCATGTTGACCCAATCCATGCCGATCAATGCCGTGGCGCACCAAGTGGGCACCGCCGTCATGGGGAAAGATCCCGCCAATTCTGTGCTTAACACGGACAACCGGACGCATGAGGTGGAAAATCTCTATGTGGTCGATGGGAGTTTCTTTCCTTGCGCTTCCGCCGTCAACCCGGGGCTGACGATTGCGGCCAATGCGCTGCGCGTCGGCGGCATCCTCCAGGAGCGCCTCGGGATTTCGAAGCAGGAATCCGAACACGCGATGGCCTAAATAAGATGCGCCGTCACCCCGGCATTTCGTTAGCCGGGGTCCATCATGGCCTTGCCAGTAGACCGGGCCCTTCCACACACCTGGAGGTCTTGGCAATCGCTCGGATGCAAACAACAACCTTGATGGGGCATTAATATGTGTTATAGTTTTTTGAGATAATGGGGACTTCCAGTGACCTGCATGTCCCGCTTCCTTTTTCGTGCGTTGCGAGAAAATGAGATTAGAGCTGGTAATATCTTGGTCCCTAAAGCCCAGGGAGAATTTGTTGCCGAGCCGAGGCTCGACGTTGATACAAGGTTGGACGAGGTGGTATTGGTTCGTACCCGAGAATATGCCGTAAGACAGCATCAATGGCAACAGAACGGCTTCCCCACTTCGGGTATCTCAGCTACTCCGCACATTGACAGAGCAAAGTATTACTGCCAACACGGAGTGATCGTGAAGATCGACCGTTATTTACTTCCCGGGCACGGGATACAAGAATTTTTTGTCAAGGAGTGGCTTGGAAAGCACCCCGAGGACATCGCTAATTCCAACGATGATGAAGTCATACTCGTCTCCGAGACGGGTAGATTCCCCAGCCACATAATCGTAGAGATTGTTCAGACGAGATACTGACCACAAATCGGCAAGTGCTCGCACCAAACGGCGCGCTGGGTGGTTGCTCTTGCAACAAGCAAATGCTGCTAAGAACAGAGGAGCTAAGACTGGCGATATTCTTCATTGAAGCATGCGTTCATAAATAGTCTAATACGGCGAAATGTATATCGTCGCTACTAAATGAATAACCGATCCCATCGTGCTTCATTGCCTCAAGTTGTTAGTCTTTTTATTCTGCTCATTTTATCGGCTTGTAGAACGATCCCACCTAAGAATGATTTAACGCAAGTGAGTTCTCGGGGTGGGATAGGTATTGGTTTTAATCACACGCCAGAAGGCTTGCTGATAAGCAAAGTGCTGCCCGGTTCGTCAGCTGAAAAGGCCGGCATTAATCCAGGAGATTTAATAGTTAGTTGCGACAATATTCCACTAAATGACCAGCCTGATCGTCGTGATTGCATAGAACATATTTGGCATTCGCCGGGTCAAACCGTCGCTCTCAAAATCAAAAGGGGCGACCGCTCCCTGAACTTTAAACCACTAATTACTCCCACACCGATTTACTCAGAGTACGCGATTATATATGCCATTGTGGAAATGCTCGCTTTGCAAGAACGACATGTTGTCGTCGCTTTGTTGGTCGGCAAGGTAATTAATAATGCGTATTTCCCTGATGAAAATTATCGCCTGCGCTGGCAGGATGCCATCAGTTCTTCACTTTTGACTCAAAATGAAAGTAACCTTTTGAATTCATTGGGATCGTATAACGATTTTCACATTGTAGATCGTTCGACATTAGAAGCGGCCTTCAAAGAACAAAAATTACAATTAAGTGGAGCGATCGACGCCGCGACCGCCAAGCGTATTGGGCAAATGCTCGGAGCCTCACATATCCTCCTCCTAGGCTTGAGTCGTTTTAACAATGGCGATAATTCTTTCACAGATGAGGTAACTGGCCGCCTAATAGATGTTGAGGACGGAACCGTCGTCGCGACTACGTTGAAACGCACACCGGTTAGCCATTAGCATTTTCTGGATTGGCGGCAAGCGCGTCCGGATCGGCAGTTGCTCGGAGCACTCATTAGAAGTTCTTGTGTCAATGGGCAATAACATCTCTGCCCACGTGCCGTGGTCGTTGTCGTAGTTGATGTGCTCCTTGGTTTAGGCTTCTGCGCGTCCGTGTTCTCTTATAGTAGGTGTCGACCTGCCTGCCGTCAGGCAGGCGCGAAGTCGCACCAAGCACTCATCAGGATCAAGGCTCAGACGCTGCTCTGTCTTTACCCCTTCCGCCACGCCTCTGGCGGACCAGAAAACAATAGGTATCCGGCTGCGTTCATACGGTGGCCCACCAGTGGACCTTCCAAAAGGATGGCTCTCGGCCGCCGAGGCGGCCGCTCCAACTCTGCTTTGACTCGCAACCAGGGCGCATTCGCCTAAAATCAAGGGTTGAGAGGAGGTCTAATCAAACGCCTGGTTTTTACCAGCTCGATCGGCAGTTGCTCGTAGCAAACGGAGCTCCAGGTTGATTCTTTTGCTACGAGCAAAAGACGCAATACGATGTCGCTAAAGGCAGCTTGACAGGATGTAACTAATAGGTTACACTGTGGAAATGCCGATACGGCTTCTCGAGCAGTGCCGGGCGCGGGCCATCACCCTTACCCAGTTGGCCCGCTGGGCGGGGATCGCGCGCGTGAGCCTTTCCCGGTACGCTCACGGCGCCCAAGACATGACCGTAGGCCAGCTCCTTAAGATCGCCTCCTGCTTAGGATGCCGCGTCGGCGATTTAGTGGATGACCGCCCCGATCTCTCGTCCCCCGACTGGCAGAGGGCGATACGGAAACAGGCGTCCGACCCTGCCCACAAAGGGGATAAATCCTGGGTCCCTCGCGCGATGTTGGCCGCACGCGATGCCGCTCAAGGCGCTTCTCGTGAGAAAACGTAAACGCATTCCCTTTCTTCCTAACCCCTATCATCTCCTGCTTCGGGCGCTCACTAGGGCCGGCGTCGAGTACCTGGTGATCGGGGTTTCCGGGATCAATTACTTTGCTAAAGATGCGCGCACGCTTCTATCAACAGCGGATTACGATCTATTTTTGAGGCCCACTCCAGAAAACGTGGCGCGAGCCTGGCGGACATTTCAGAAATGCGGCTATACGGTGGTGATCCGCCGTGGCGACCACAAGGTCGCCTTGCGGAAGCTCCCGGCCAAGACCCGAGATCAATTGGTAAAAGAACAAAAGACTCTCGTGGCGATTGGCCCTTACCAGTTAGTGGCGGAGGGCCTTTTGGCGATCTCCGGCTTTACCTTTGAGCAGATGAAGCAGCATGCCGTCTGGATGAAAGATCGCGAGCTGAGGTTTCGTTTTCTGGTGGGGAGCTTGCAAGATCTGTTGGAATCCAAGCGCGTGGCCGACCGTGAAAAAGATCGTCTTTTTTTGGCGCGGTATAAACGTCTCTTATTGGACGGATAGTAACAATAAGGCCTGCTCCGGCACAGACAAGAGACGGCATGAAACGAATATGGCTCGTCCCTGAAATGAATATTGGCCGGTCGTTACCTGCTAGAATTAAAAACAGCCCCAGGCAGAATAAAGGAGTTACCCTGTGAGAGCTGTTGCCGTATTTCCTAAAACCAAAGAAATAAAGCTCATCGATCATCCGGAACCGAATGTGACTCGGCCCACGGATGTGAAAGTCAAAATTATAAATGTGGGGGTTTGCGGTACGGACCGCGAAATCTGGAGCGGGGAGTACGGCGATCCTCCCGCCGGGTCGGATTACCTGATTACGGGACATGAATCCTTCGGGCAGGTGGTTGAGGTCGGCCCGGCCGTCCAAGCCGTGAAAGTCGGCGATTATGTGGTCCTGACCGTGCGCCGCGGCTGCCCTGAAAATTGTATTGCCTGCCGGCAGATGCGGCAGGATTTTTGTTATACGGGACACTTTACGGAGCGCGGGATCAAAGGGGCTCACGGGTATATGACCGAATTTGTGGTCGACGATGAAAAATACATGAACCTTGTGCCGCCTGAGATCAAAGACATTGCCGTCTTGCTCGAGCCTTTAACGATCGCCGAAAAAGCCCTCATGCAAGTTTTCACCATTCAGAGCCGGCTGCCGTGGGAATGCCGTCTCGAGCAAGGCGGCGCCAATCAAACCTGCCACAATGCCATTGTCTTAGGAGCGGGTCCGGTGGGTCTTCTCGGAGCGATGGCTTTGCGCCTTTTAAACATGGATGTTCATGTGGTAGCGCGAGACCGGGCGCCTAATCCGAAAGAGGAGCTCGCCAAATCTCTTGGCGCGCTTTACCATGCCACTTCGGAAAAGACGCCGCAGCAAATCGCGGAGCAAATCGGCAACGTCGACTTGGTTTTTGAGGCGACAGGCGCTGCAAAAGCTTCCTTCGATTTTCTTCAAGTCGTGGGCCCCAATGGGATCTTCATTTTTACAGGGGTTCCCGCGCCGATGATCGACATTACTTTAGATGCGGGCATGCTCATGCGCGATATCGTGCTCAAGAACCAGGTGGTGCTCGGAACGGTGAACGCGCCCAAAATCGCGTTCGAAAATGGGATTCGCGATCTCTTGGAATTCCAGAAGCGATGGCCCGAGGCGGTGCGTTCTCTCATTACGGGATTTTTACCGCTCGAACGTTTCCAAGAAACCGTCAAACGAACGGACCGCGAAGAAATCAAAACGGTGCTCACTCTGGGACCCTCGCTCCCCTTGCAGAGGGCAGGCGCTTGCGCAGAGCCGGCGACCGGAGGAAGGAAGTAGCTCGTGACACTCCAATCCACCGAAGAATTTAAACGACTTGAAGAAGAAAAAAACCGCAAGAAGTACTGGCGGCGGTGGGGTCCGTACCTTAGCGAGCGCCAGTGGGGGACGGTGCGTGAGGATTACAGCGAGGGCGGCACAGCTTGGGAGTACTTTCCGCATGACCACGCCAGGTCCCGCGCCTACCGTTGGGGCGAAGACGGGCTGCTCGGGATTTCCGACAATCACCAACGATTATGTTTCGCGCCGGCGCTTTGGAACGAAAAAGATCCCATCATGAAGGAGCGCCTTTTTGGCTTGACGGGTACGGAAGGAAATCACGGCGAGGACGTCAAGGAATACTACTACTACCTGGACGGTTTGCCCACGCATTCCTACATGAAGGGCCTGTACAAATATCCGCAGGCGGCCTTTCCCTATAATCGTCTTCTTGAAGAAACCAAACGCCGAACGCCGAACGACCCCGAATTTGAATTGATCGATACCGGGGTGTTCAATGGCGATCGCTATTTTGACGTCCTCGTCGAATACGCGAAAGGCGCTCCCAATGACATTTTAATTCGCCTGACGGCGACCAACCGCGGTCATGACGCGGCCGCGCTCCATCTCTTGCCGACGCTTTGGTTTCGCAATACCTGGTCCTGGAAACCCGGCGCGCCCAAACCCCTTCTTGAACAAGTCCCATCGCCTAGTGAAACCGAATCCTGGATCAGTGCGCGGGAATCATCGCTCGGGCCGATGTGGTGGGTCTGCGAGCGGCCCGATCATTTTCTCTTTACGGATAATGAAACCAATTTTCAGAGGCTTTTCGGCGTATCGAACAGGTCCCTTTATGTGAAAGACGGCATCAATAATTATATCGTCAATGGCGATCTTCAGGCCGTCAATCCTAAGCAGATGGGGACAAAAGCCGCCGCTTACTATCGTCGCCTTCTCAATCCAGGCGAAAGTTGTACCGTCAAAATGCGGTTAACGGATCAAAAACCGGTGGGAAATATTCTCAATGAGGCTTTCGATCATTTATTTGCCGCGCGGCAGCGCGACACCGAAGAATTCTATAACCACATCGCGCCTGCCGCCCTCGATCCCGAGGCCAAGAGCGTTCAGCGACAGGCCTTTGCCGGGATGTTGTGGAGCAAGCAGTACTATAACTATGTGGTCAAGGATTGGTTAGAAGGGGATCCGAACTTTCCTCCGCCGCCTGCGGGACGCCGCAACGGCCGCAATCGCGCCTGGGAACACCTCTATTCGGAAGATGTCCTGTCGATGCCGGACAAATGGGAATACCCCTGGTTCGCCTCATGGGATCTTGCTTTTCATTGCATTCCGCTCGCGATGGTGGATCCCGAATTCGCCAAGCGGCAGCTCGAACTGCTCGTCCGTGAATGGTACATGCATCCGAACGGCCAAATCCCGGCCTATGAATGGGCTTTCGGGGATGTGAACCCTCCGGTCCATGCCTGGGCGGCCATGCGCGTCTACCAAATCGACAAAAAGACGTCCGGCCAAGGAGATCTCCTCTTTTTGGAAAGAGTTTTTCAAAAGCTCCTCCTGAATTTTACCTGGTGGGTCAACCGCAAAGATGCCGAAGGCAACAACATCTTTCAAGGAGGGTTTCTCGGCTTAGACAACATCGGCGTCTTTGACCGCAACTTGCCGTTGCCCGGAGGATGCCTTATCGAGCAGTCGGATGGCACGAGTTGGATGGCCATGTATTGCCTCAATTTGCTGAAGATCGCCATTGAGCTCGCCCATCATAATCCGGCTTATGAAGATATCGCCAGCAAATTCCTTGAGCACTTTCTCTACATTTCCGAGGCCATGCGGTTCAAGATGGGTGACAATGAATCGCTTTGGGACGAGGAAGACGGATTTTTCTATGACTCGCTTCATTTTTCGAACGGAGACCATTTACGTCTCAAAATACGCTCGGCCGTCGGACTCATACCTCTTTTCGCGGTGGAAACCCTCGAGGTCGCTTCGCTTTTTAAGCTTCCGGGGTTCAGCCGGCGGATGGCCTGGTTCCTCGAAAACCGGCCGGACCTGGCCAAAGACGTCACGTGCAGCGGTCGCAACGGCGTCTGCGAGCGGCGGCTCTTATCGATTGTGACTCCCGAGATGCTTCGGCGTATTTTGGAGCGGATGCTGGATGAAGCGGAATTTTTAGGGGACCATGGGATCCGGGCTCTTTCCAAATTCCACAAAGACCATCCCTATAGGCTCACGCTGGACGGCCAAACCCACTCGATCGCGTATGAGCCCGCCGAGTCGATGACCGGTCTTTTCGGCGGCAATTCCAACTGGCGCGGGCCGGTCTGGATGCCGATCAATTTCCTGCTCATCGAATCGCTCCAGAAGTTTCACCATTACCTCGGGGAGGATTTCAAGGTGGAATGTCCCAAGGGGTCCGGGCAGATGAAAACCTTATGGGACGTGGGTATGGAGATTTCCCACCGACTCATCAGTACGTTTTTGAATGACTCGAAAGGGCGTCGTCCGGTTTTCGGCGGGGCGGAAAAGTTTCAAACGGATCCGCAGTGGAAGAACTATTTGCTTTTCTACGAATATTTTCACGGGGATAACGGCGCCGGCATCGGGGCGAGTCATCAAACCGGCTGGACGGGCTTGGTCGCCAAGCTCTTGCAGCAATGCGGAGAGCATTGCCGGCACAATTCGCCGTCATCCGCCGCGGCCCCTGACGGGGGACCCACGGATTTGCATGGATCCCCGGCTAGCGGCCGCCGGGGATGACGAGAAAAACCTGAGGTTTTTCGCGATCTGTAATAATGTGTCATGATCCGTCACAGATCAATAGACGCTTTAAAGGAGACGACCGATGTGCAAACTAAGAAAGTTGGTTCTGGCGATCACGACAAAGCTGGAATGGCTGCCTGCTCTTATCAGTCGCGTCACGATCGGGGTCATTTTTATCCAGTCCGGATGGGGGAAACTCCATCATTTGGATAAAGTCGTTCAATTTTTTACCTCCCTTGGAATTCCCGCTCCTCAAATTCAAGCTCCCTTCGTCGCCTGCGTCGAATTCGGCTGCGGCACGCTGGTCCTTCTTGGGCTTTTCACCCGGGTCGCTTCCGTTCCTCTGATCGGGACTATGGTGGTCGCCATTTTGACGGCCAAGCTTAAAGATGTCGCGGATTTATCGGATTTTTTCAGCCTCTCGGAATATCTTTTTATCGTGCTATTGGTCTGGCTGATCATGAAAGGGGCCGGCGCGCTGTCGGTGGACCAGGTGTTAGCCAGACGATGTGATGAAAAGTAGGGTATCGGAACTGAAACCTCGGACAACAACAAAGTAAAGGAGCCACAATGACAAGAAAACAACTGCAAACACTCATCTCCGCCGGCGTTTTTTCCGCGGCGCTTCTCTCCGGAGCGGCTTACGCGGATGATACGACTCAGAATGCCGGGACCACGCCGACACCGCCGGCGACGTCGGCCACGACGCCGGCCGCTGGGACGACAATGACGCCCAAGCACCATAAGCACAAAAAGAGCATGGCCAAACACTCCTGCGCGGGCAAGAACGACTGCAAAGGCCAGGGCGGCTGCAAGACCGGCGATGCGGGCTGCAAAGCCAAAAATTCCTGCAAAGGAAAAGGCGGCTGCGCGACGGACGGCAGCAAATAATAAAAGCATGTCGGGACGGCGGCTGACCGCCGCTCGGGTCAGCCGCCGTTCGTTTTCGAGAAATCCCTATGAACCATTCCGACTTCGAGCATCTTCCCGTCCTTGGCGCCGGCATCGGTCTGCGCAAACAGCACTTCCATGAACTGAAGAAAACGGATTTGCCCGTCCGCTGGCTCGAAATCGTACCGGAAAACTTCATGAATTTTGGGGGCTTTCCCCAAGCCATCCTGGACTTGTTGGCTCGCCGGTGGCCGGTGGTTTCCCATGGGGTGAACCTCTCTATTGGAAGCGTCGATCCGTTGAATGAAGAGTACGTTGCCCGTCTCAAAGCCGTCCTCGAAAGTACAAAAGCTCTTTGGTACAGCGATCACCTCTGCTTTACGAGCGTGGGCGGGGAATATTTTCATGATCTCTTGCCGCTCCCCTTTTCTTACGAGGCGGCCCAGCATGTGGTGACGCGGGTCAAACAACTGAAAAAAAAAATCAGTCTTCCTTTTTTGCTGGAAAACCCTTCGTATTATGTGAAAATGCCCGGCGCGGAGATGACGGAGGCCGCTTTTTTTAACATCGTAATGGAAGGAGCGGATTGCGGCATGCTTTTGGACGTTAACAATGTTTACGTCAATAGCCGAAATCACAATTTTGACCCCAAAGAATTTATTCGACAGCTTCCGCTTCACCGGGTGGGTCAGATTCATATGGCTGGGCATTTCGATCGCGGGGACGTCATTATTGATACCCATGAAGGCCCCATCATCGATCCGGTCTGGGACCTTTATCAATTCACCATCCAAGCCATAGGCCGGCCGGTCAGCACGCTTATCGAATGGGACACCAACGTTCCGGCTTTGGAGAAGGTGGTCGCTGAAGCGACGCATGCGCAGGGGATTGTGGAAAAGCTCGGACTTGCTCCCTCATCCGGGCTAAAGCCGCCTTCTCCCGAGAAGGGAGAAGGTAATTTGACCCCTCTCCCATCTCGGGAGAGGGCGCCCGCAGGACTGGGTGAGGGTTTGGAGTTTCCCATTCGGTCTCCGTTCGCAGAACGACGTGAAGCCGTGGGTGTTTAGAGATGGTGAGCTTAAAGGTTTTCCAGGAGGAGCTGAAGGAGCTTCTTTTTTTTCGAGAACAGACGCCAACCCAGTCGCGGTTATGGAAAGACGCCATTCCCGATCGGCTCAGCGTTTACCGGAACAATACGCGCAGCAACTGGACGGACACCCTCGACCATGATTTCCCTCTAACCCGAAAACAATTCAGTCCGAAGGAATGGGAGCATCTCCGCGAGCGATATTTTATTCAGCATCCGCCGCAGCATTGGGAACTCAATGCCTCCATGACGCCCTTTGCGAAGTTTTTAAAGGCTCAACCGGTCAAAGCTTACGTGAAGGAATTGGCGGATTATGAATGGGTTGACTTGAAGGTCTTCATCGACCGCGCGGTGGTCAAACCGGGACTCGGGGTGACCAATCCCACGGCGATCGTCCGGGCTTATGAGCATCAGATTTTTTATTGGGTTCAAGCCAAGGCCAAACCCTCTGAGCCGCCGCAGATACCCGAAGTCCTCATTTTTTATCGCGACAGCCGAAATGCGTGCCATGTCCAGGAGGCGGATCCCTTGATGATTTTGATCCTGGAGCATTTCCGGAAACCGGGCGCTCGTCTCGAAGTTCTTGAGCCCATCCGGCGACGGATGCTTCCCACCAATAAGGTTCCCCTCGAAGCGGCCTTAGGGACTTTGAAAAAAAGTGAATTGGTTCTTTAATGCTTCACGCGGCAGAAGTATCGCCAGGCTCCTAAAACTTGATTCAAATCAGCATGTCTTTCGAAGCCCTGTTTAGCCCCGTCGCAAAAGGCGTGGATGTCCTCCCTTTTAATCTCCGGCAGGTAGTAACTTTCATTCGAATGATCGGTGATCATGGTTTGATGACTGGACCAAAGCGCGAGATTTTCAACCAAATAGTTGAGGTCTTCCTCTCGGAGCATTCGCTTTGTCGCGAATGGAATCTGCGCCAGAACGGCCTCAAGATCCATCGCGGCCTCATGCGAGGCGAAGTCATTATCTTGGAGGCAGGCATAAGCTTCATCCTCCGCTTGGCTGGGGGTGGTTCCGGAAAGAATTTGATGGTCGCAATCTTTCCATCCTTGCTCAGGGATCGGGTGCGTCGAATAATAGGCATGCAGGCGGCGACGGTCGCGCTCAAACTGGCGCAAATGCGTCAGTTCATGGATGACGCCCTGGCAGGCGCCCTCTTTGCCTTCGATGAAAAGTCCTGGGTCCAGATCGATTTCTAAGTTGTCGGGGTCGGCTTGTCCATGCCGGTCATCATGGGTGTCGCTGTAGCCAGGGATAATCTTAAAGTGACTTTTATCATTGGAAGATAAATGCAGTTCACGAGCGATCAGATCAAAAGCTTGGAGGGAATTGCCCTGGCTGATAGCGAGATTGTAGGCCGGATCCGTATCATCGGTGCAGGACGCTTGGATCATAGCGGGAAGAAGAAGAATCAGAGCGGACCATCGCACGCTCGAATTATATCAGGATGACCCTATCCTGCTCTTTAGACCTGCTATACTTTATTTCTATGGAAACAAAAGATATGCGTCCCTTTAAGGATTATAAGTGGATCGTCGCTGATCCCAGGCTGCTGGGAGGCGGGCTGGCCGTTCGCGGGACCCGTCTTTCTGTTCCACTAATTCTAGAATGTATGTCCAACGGAATGACCCTCAAAGACATTGATGAGAGTTTTGACCACACCTTCCCTCACGAAGCACTCCCGGAGGTTTTAAAAGTCGCCGCCGAACTGGCGAACACCGTTCATGTGGCTGCTTGATGCCAACATGGACGTCCATTTGCTGGCCCTCCTCCAGCAATTCGGGCAAAAAACCGAAGCAACAACCAGGCGTGGATGGGCCGCTCTCAATAACGGGGACCTCGTTTCAATAGCCGTCAAAGAAGGCTTCACCTGCCTGCTCACGCAGGACCGCCTTTTCGCTGAAGCCGCCGCCCGGGCACTCAAAGCTCCAATCCAACCAGTTCCAGGCCAGATCCTTCATTGGCCTTCGATTCCATAAACCTATAACCTGTCGCGGATGAAAAGGATATGGGGTCGGTGTTTACATTGAACATTCCGTCATTGATGGCCAGCGACAGGCTATCGAGGCCAGCCCCCGTAGGTGCTCCTTCCAATGTTCAATGCAAAAAACGTCCCTATTCCTGCTCTATTCCTGCTTAATTCTAGAGGGCGACGACGAATACCAGCCCTAAGAAGTGCTGCCAGATGTTTCCTGAAACGCTATAATCTCGCAGTCGGACAATTAAATACTTCGCAGCCTCACCCGTAAGGAGGACTTTGGGCCTCTAACCTTTCGGTATCGGAGTTCGGTTGCTGCCCTTGGGGGCGGTCGCTACTCCTGGATTTCCCGAAAGGTTACTGGGGGCAAGTGTGTGTCCCCTTTCAATTGGGAACAAAGCTGTCAAATAGCCAATTTCCTAGGGGGGTACGATGAAAAACCTTATCAGATTGTTTCTGTTTTGTCTTTTATCTGCTGGACATTACTTCGACCTTGAAGCTGCGATCGACCAAGCCCCAGAAAAAGGATCTGTGGCACGCTCGACAACTCTCTTGTCGTGAAAACGATGTGAGGACGGTGATAATGGGCGACGTGACGGGCAGGGCAAATTGCCAGTTCTCTTCCAAGAGAGAACATCTCATATACATACGTATGATATAATTCTCATGCAAAAACATCTGATGAGGACCCTCCCGACAGCGGACGGTATGCTAGGAGCGGCGTCGGGGTATATATTTTGAAATGGTCGTTGGTATAATGAAACTGTCTAACTTGTGTGCGTCATTGGGTCCTCAGATGAATCCTGCGGGAGCTTAAGCCTATGATTACATATGTTAAAGGGAACCTTTTTGAGTCGCCGGCGAAGGTGTTGGTGAATACCGTAAATACGGTTGGTGTCATGGGGAAAGGGATCGCCAAAACCTTTAAGGATATCTATCCAGATATGTTTGCCCGGTATCTGAGCCTTTGTGAGAGTAATCAATTTAATGTTGGACAACTGTGGCTCTACAAAACATCGCATAAATGGATTCTCAACTTCCCGACTAAGAAGGATTGGCGGCACCCATCCAAAGCTGAGTATGTAGAAGAAGGCCTTAAGAAATTTGCCGCAGGTTATCCTCGGCATGGGATAACCAACGCCGCTTTCCCGCGGCTGGGATGCGGCAACGGTGAATTGGATTGGGAGAAGGTGGTCCGCCCATTAATGAAGAAATACCTTGCCGAACTGCCAATACAGGTTTTTATTTATGAATATTTTAAAGAGGCAGGCATTCCCGAACATCGCGATACTCAAGCGATGGCTCGATGGCTACAGTCGGAGCCGCGAGCCCTTCCATTTTTGGAAATGTGGAATGATCTAACTGAAAAAATCGGCCCTGATCTGACCCTGCGAACCGCTGACGGCATTGAATTCAATGTTCGCATCGCGGGATCAAACGGCTCGTCCGGCTTGCGACTGCAGGTTGATAAACCAGCCTGGCAACGTCTGTTCGCGCGCATTTCGGACTTGATTAGAAGCAAGCCTATGCGCCCGATACTCTTGACTGAAGGAGAAGTTTTTATCCCTCAAGAAGCCATGTTAGACCTCTGGCAAAATATTCGCAGTTATGGTTTTTGTTCGACCGGAGTAATGCCCGGCGGCTTAGATGACCTTGCGCCTTATCTGGTACCAATTCTTGAGCGTCTCGATTACATGAAGCCCGTTCAGATTGCGACTCCTCAACAGCAGGAGACCGGCATTAGCGAAGCTGCTTTAGAATTTTTCCCGACGTCACGTTCGATTTCTGCCTATGCTTCTCCAAGTCTTGCCGCACAGCCGGCGTGAATCCTCCTCGCAAATCAGACGCAAGCATTATTATCGATAAACTGCGGAGTCTCCGCCGCGAACCGTGGTTAGGACCGCTCCAACGATCGTGGCCGAAATACCTTTTTCGATTTGAAGATATAGAGTCTGCTGCCAGGATATTAAACGACGGTCGGCTTCTTTCACGCGCAAAAGCTCAAGCGAATGCGGTCATGGCCAAGGACTGCGCGAGCCCCGAGGTTCTGGCTCAAACAGATGACCGCTGGAAGAGCTATGTACGACTCTACTTTAGACCGCGTACACCCATGCAATATGACATTGAAGGTTTTCGTTATAAGAGCGCGTACAAACTCGGAGGATGCTGCCCAGTACCAGTGGTTTTTATGTTTGATTCCGAGGATATTCTGACACGTACGGGCGCCATGTTCAGCAACGGCAATCTAGCGGCCAAGGACCCGGAATGGGGAGAGGACGCCTCATTCTTCCTAACTATCCCTTTTGACAGGGTATACCATGACAATGCTCTCGATCAGGCGCAGCCCGCAAAGTTGCGAAAAACAATTTATCATCGACATGCCGAGACCATAGTGCCGGGTGAATTGGATTTGGGTGCGCTTAAATACATCGTTTGCCGGAGTCAGGCAGAGTATGAAACTTTGCTGTTTCTTTTGGATGAAAAGGTTCGAGAACGTTGGTCGGAAAAGATAGGCCCGGGAACAAAAGGGAACCTGCATTTTAGGCATTGGACTTTTGTGGAACAGGCGGAGCTAAGTTCTGGGGCCATTCATTTGCATTTCAATCCTTCTACAGGGTCTGTTGGTCCGTTCAATGCTGTCATGAATATTGTCGAAAGCGCGGCTGGCACGCGCTATAAATGGCAAGATTCATCCTATTTTATAGATGTGCAGGACCCGGTTCTTAAAGTAGGCCTAGGTTCGCTAAGTCACCCCGTCAGCTATATCGTCAAGCTTAGGCTGGATGAACATTTGGCGTATGCCAATCGGTTTGAAGAATATGATAGCCCCTTCTAGGTCCGAGTCTTTGCGCCGTTCGTCGGTTAAGATCAAAGTCGAAGAACTCGGTTCAGGAATGGGTCCAGTCCAGGAATGGGTCCTATGCTTGTCGTAACCCTTTGTTATAATCCAGCGTCAACCCAAGCGGGTCCTTGTCGCGGAGGGGTCGCATAGCGGCCTAGTGCGGCGGTTTGCTAAACCGCTATACGGGTTAAACCGTATCGAGGGTTCGAATCCCTCCCCCTCCGTCGCGAGGATCAACAGCTTCATGGCGTTCACTTCTGCGGCCCCGATGGAAATTGGTAGGATGGAAAACAAGAGGATTCATGTCTGACGATCACATCAAATCAGAGATTTCAGTTTTTCTAGCGGGTGGGCTGACGGAAGTGCGGAACCGTCAGATCGAGGCCCACGCCGCGGCCTGTGAAAAATGCCGCCAGGCGCTGAATAAGGCCCGGGTCAAGCAAGCCAGGCAAAAACGTGAAGCGCTCAAGAAAGCGTCGCCGGATCCCTTACCCAACCTGTTTCTGGCGCGTCAAGGCAAGGAGACCGGGATAGACCGCCCGGCATCCAAAGGTCCTTGGCTGGTGGCGGGCATCCTTTTGTTGGTTGGGGGCGGCTACTCGATTTTGCGACGTTATTCGACCGGTTGGCATGCTGAAAGCGCTTCCCCTCAGGAATCGGTTTCACCGTCGGTGGCCGTCAGCAGCTCCATCCCCGTTAATGCCGCTCCCGAATCGGCCGCTTCGCTTCAACCGTCTGCCTCGACAGCCGCCGTGTCGGCGCCCGAATCTCCCAAAAACTCGAACGTCCTCCAAGTGCAGCAGGAATGGAGCGGAGCAGACGGAGGGATCACGAAGGCCAGTCTCGTCGTGGTGCGCAATCAAGAGGCTTGGCAAAAACTGTGGACGGAAATGGCGGAAAAAGAGCCGCTGCCCAAGGTTAATTTTAACCGGCACGTAATCGTTGGGGTCTTTGCTGGAGAGCGCACCGGCGGTGCTACAATATCCCTGGGAAAAATCAGTGAAACGGAGGATGAAGTTTTGGTTCCCTACCAAGTGAAGAGCTTTGACATGCAGGTTTCAACCGCGCCCGCGATATCGCATGCCTATCTTTTATCTTTGCTTCCGCGCGTGGAAAAGAAAATTCGTTTGACGCAATGGGAGGTTCCGCAATGAATCCTTTACTCGAACTCAAGAAAGCCGGCCAGAGCGTTTGGCTCGATTTCATCACCCGCGAATTTATGGCCGAGGGCAAGCTGACGAAACTTATCGCGGAAGACGGTCTTTGCGGCGTCACGTCCAATCCGACCATCTTTCAAAAGGCGATTACCGGAGGCAAGGAGTATGACGAAACAATCACTCGCTTGATCCGCGAAGGGAAAAACAGCAATCAAGTTTTTGACGTTCTCGCGATCGAAGATATCCAGCGCGCCTGTGATCTTTTCCGGTCCGTTTTTGACCGGACCCAGGGGGCCGACGGGTATGTTTCCCTCGAAGTAAACCCCCATTTGGCGCGCGACACGCAGGGCACGCTGGAAGAAGCCCGGCGCCTATTCAAAGCCGTCGGCTGCCCGAATGTCATGATCAAGATTCCGGCCACGAAGGAAGGCCTCCCCGCGATCGAACAGGCTCTAGGGGAAGGCATCAATATCAATATTACGCTCATCTTCGCGCTGGCGCGCTACCAGGAAGTCATCGAGGCCTGGCTCGCCGGGCTTGAGCGGCTCGCGAAGTCGGGAAAACCGTTGGCCTCCGTCGCTTCGGTGGCGAGTTTCTTTGTCAGCCGCGTGGATGTGATGGTGGATGGACGGCTCGAGAAGCAAAAGCCGGCCGGCTATGAATCCCTTTTGGGAAAAGCGGCCATCGCCAACGCCCGTTTGGCTTATGCCATGTTCCTTAAAATGAAAAGCACTCCGCGGTTTCAAACTTTGGCGGCAAAAGGAGCGCGCGCCCAGAGGCCGCTTTGGGCGAGCACGAGCACCAAGAATCCAAAATACCGCGACGTGATTTATGTTGAAGAACTGATCGGAGCTGAGACCGTGAACACCTTGCCGCTGGCCACGGTCGATGCCGCGCGGGATCATGCGCATGTGCGGGCGGCTTTGCCGGGGGATGTGGGCGCCGCCGAGAAAGTCATCCAGGATCTGGCCAAAGCGGGAATCTCCATCGATGACGTCACGCGTCAGCTTGAAGAAGACGGGCTGAAGCTCTTTTCCGCTTCCTACGATGACTTGATAAAAGGCCTGGAGCAGAAACACGAGGCATTAAAGGCAGGGGCACGCTAATGCAAATCGGTTTAGTAGGTCTGGGCCGGATGGGGATGAACATGGGCCGCCGCTGGCTCAAAGGCGGTCACGAGGTAATTGCGTATAACCGCACCTATGCCAAATCGGAAGAACTTGCTGCGGATGGCGCCAAGCCGGCCAAAACCCTCCAAGACCTTGTGAAAGCTCTGAAGGCGCCACGCATTGTTTGGCTTATGCTGCCGGCGGGAGCGGCGACGGATGAGCATTTCACCGAACTTTTGGACCTGCTCGCTCCGGGAGATCTCATCGTTGACGGCGGCAACAATCATTATAAGGAAGACATACTCCATGGTGAGCGGGCTGGAAAGAAGAAAATAAATTTCATGGATGCCGGAGTCAGCGGTGGTATCTGGGGATTAAATATCGGCTACTGTACGATGGTCGGCGGAGACGCCGCTTCGGTCAAGCGTTTGGAGCCGCTCCTGAACACGTTGGCGCCCAAAGACGGCTGGCTTCATTGCGGCGGCGTCGGCGGCGGTCATTTCGTAAAGATGGTGCATAACGGAATCGAGTACGGCATGATGCAGGCCTACGCCGAAGGCTTTGAGATTCTTCAAGCCTCTCCCTACAAACCGGATTCCCAAAAAGTGGCGCATCTCTGGAATCAAGGTAGCGTGGTGCGGTCGTGGCTCCTGGAGCTTGCCGAAGACGCCTTTTCCAAAGATCCGCAGCTGGCCAAGATCGCGGGTTATGTGGAAGATTCCGGAGAAGGACGCTGGACCGTCCAGCAAGCCATCGATACGGGTGTGGCGGCGCCGGTGATCACGGCGTCGATTTTCCAGCGGTTTGTTTCGCGACAGGAAGATCCCTTCAGCTTTCGTTTGTTGGCGGCCTTGCGGAATGAATTCGGCGGTCACGCCGTCCAAGCCGCCGGTCAGGTCAAACGTGAGACTTCGGCCGGCGCCGGGAGCATTGAGCCTGCTTCCGCGGCCAAAAACGTCAAACCACGCTGATGCCTCCCGAGACCATGCTGAGTCAAGGGGTCTCCGTTTCGAAGGTCATTACCAAAGAAGAGCTTTGTTTGTTCGAACAGGTCGCCCCGGCGTGCGGGATCATTATCTTCGGCGCTTCGGGCGACCTGACCCATCGAAAACTTCTTCCCTCCCTTTTTGCCCTGGCCCAGGAAAACTTGCTGCCAAAACAGTTCTACATCCTTGGATTGGCGCGAAGCCCCATGTCCGATTCCGACTTCCAGGCCAAGGTTCTCGACAGCCTGGGGCAGGCCGCCACAGCGGCGGCCCGTCAAGATTTTGTGCGCCACTGCGGATATCTCGCGGGGGAATATCAGGACTCTAAAACCTACGAGGGGCTTCGGCAGCGGCTCGGTGGTTTGGACGGGATCTATGAAACCTCGGGACGGCATCTTTTTTACCTTTCCACCCCGCCCTCGCTCTATGAAACGATCGCGGCCCAACTCGGGCAATCCGGGTTTGCCGATTCCCGCAATCCGGAAGCCTGGATCCGGATCGTGATTGAAAAGCCCTTCGGTTCAAGCCTTGCGACGGCCGAACAGCTGAATCTTTCGCTCCACCGCGTCTTCCGCGAAAAACAGATCTACCGGATTGATCATTACCTCGGCAAAGAGACGGTTCAGAACATTCTGATGTTTCGTTTTGCCAACGCGATTTACGAACCGGTTTGGAACAACCATTATATCGATCAAGTCCAGATTACGGCGGCTGAGTCTGCCGGGGTCGAACATCGAGCCGGTTACTACGAACAAGCGGGAGCGCTGCGCGACATGTTTCAGAATCATCTTTTTCAGCTGCTTTCCTTGATTGCGATGGAGCCCCCGGCCTCCTTGGCGGCGGACGCTGTTCGCGATGAGAAAAGTAAAGTGCTGGCCTCGCTTTCTTTTCCGAAGGGCTGTGATTGGCAGGATGGCGTTGTCCGCGGCCAATACGCGGCCGGCGCGGTTGACGATGAGGTGGTCCCCGGGTATCGGCAGGAGCCGGGGGTTAAGCCGATTTCCACCATTGAAACCTACGCAGCCCTAAAGTTGGAGATCGACAACTGGCGCTGGCATGGCGTGCCCTTTTATTTACGTTCCGGCAAGCGCATGCCGGCACGCACGACCGACATCCGTGTGGTTTTCAAACATGTGCCCACCTCCATTTTTCAGCCGCTCTTGGCGGACCAAATATCTCCCAATATCCTGCATTTCCGCATTCAGCCGGACGAAGGCATTGCGCTGCGATTTGAAGCCAAACATCCCGGCCCCAAACTCTGCATGAGTTCGGTGACGATGCATTTCGACTACGAAGACGCCTTTGGCATCCGTCCGCCGGAAGCCTACGCGCGGCTTTTCCACGACGTCATGGTGGGAGACCAAACGTTGTTTTCGCGGCAGGATTGGCTCTCCCATTCCTGGCGCTTTCTCGATCCGATATTGGAATGTTGGGCCAAGGAAAAAGAAGCAGGATTGGCTTTTTATCCGGCCGGTTCTTGGGGGCCCGCAGAAGCCGACGACTTGCTACAGAAAGATGGACGACAATGGCTGACCACGTAATCGTTTCCGATACTCCGGAAGCGCTTGCGGACCGGGTGGCCGCCGACTTTGCTGTTTTGGTCGATCAATCGCTCGCTAAACAAGAGCGGTTTTCTGTTGCCTTGGCCGGCGGGATCACTCCGAAACAATTTTACGCGCGTCTGGCCAAGGAGCCCTACAAATCCTCCATCCCTTGGGCCAAGCTCTGGTTTTTCTGGGGGGACGAGCGCTGCGTCCCGAAGGAGCACCCGGATTCCAACTTCCGCATGGTTTCCGAAGCTCTCCTGCAGTTTGTGCCGGTCCAGCCCTCGCACGTGATCCGGATGCACGGCGAGGACCCGCCGCCGCAGGCCGCCCAAGAGTACGAGAAATTTATGCGGCAGTTCTTTCGGGATTCGGGTTTTTGGCCCCGTTTCGATTTGATTTTGCTCGGAATGGGCGCAGATGGACATACGGCTTCACTCATACCCGGGTCCCCCGCGGTCGCCGATCACGTGACGGAGCCGCCTGTGGAAGAACGTCGTCAAACAGATCTTTCTCAAGAAGAGGCCTCAGCCCTGCCTGCCGGCAGGCAGGCGCGCTGGGTGGTCCACAATGTGGTCCGTACGCTTCAGACGGTCAGGCTGACGCTGACCTACCCCGTCATTAACCAAGCCAAAAATGTGTGGTTTTTAGTCACGGGGTCCAAAAAAGCCGAGGTGTTCGCGGAAGTCCAGAAAGGTCCCAATCCCGCTTGGCCGGCCAGCCTGGTTCAGCCAGTCAGCGGGGAACTCCAATGGTATATCGATAAAGCGGTCGTTCAAAAGGAGGAAGTATGGCAGACGTTAAAATACAAGCGCTGAAAAATGGTCCTTTAATCGTCCAAGGCAGTATTGAGGTTCTCGATTCCAACGGCCAGCCAATGACCCCTCCGCGTCCGACGGTCGCGCTTTGCCGCTGCGGCCAATCCAATAACAAGCCCTTTTGTGATGGAATGCATGGGAAAGCGGGCTTCGAAAGCGTCTGCGTTAGACAGATTCCATCCTAAAGGGAAAGACGATGATCACTGAGACCGCCGCCACCGCCGTTCCTCCGCAAATCTCCGAGTCCATTGGAAAGCTTCAAACTGAAGTGGAAAAGCTTCAACAGGAGCTGACTCAGGCGCTGGACGTCTGGCAATCGACCCTCAAGACTGAAAAAAGCCAATTCGACGAACTCCTCAAGCATAAAGAGCTGGCTTGGCGGGAACAGGAAGAGCAATGGGCCCGGCAGAGCCAAGCCTATGAAGAAAAGCTTGAAACGCTCAGGTCCGAATTCGAGTCCCGTTTGAAGCAAAGTGAGACCTTCGCGGCCCATGCCCTCGGCGAATTGGATGACGCCTGGCAGCGCGACAAGCTTGAGTGGGGGCCTACCGCGCGAGACCAATGGCCAAGCCAGCGCCGGGAACTGGAGGAAAAGGTGCGATCTTTAGAGCGCGCTTTGGAGGAAAAGACAAAGGCCGGCCCTACGCAGTCCACCATCCAGGCGCTCGAAGCCCAGTTGGTCCAATTCCAGCAGACTGTCACCTCGTTCCAAGACCGCGCGGCCCGGTCGGATGAATTGGTGAGCGCCTGCATGCAGGCCCTGGATTACCAGATTTCCGTCCTTTACGACCTCGTTCATCACTATGCCGGTGATGTCCAGCGCTAGCCCTTTTTTAAAAACCTCTTGGACGCGCTGTGCGGAGCGAGGGGTTCTTGTTCGCCAAGATATCGGCATGATGCTGGAAGGCCTTCGCCTTAAAGGGAGCTATCTTCAGGGCCTTCGCGCCAAGATTGAACAGCACCGGCGTGATGACGTGGATCAACTCGCGATGGCTCAGCAGGACGTGTGGTCGCGTTGGGATGAGCGGCTCAGCCGGCTTGAGGAATGGAACGCGTCGGCGACGATCTTACGCCAGTCTTCCAACGGCCTTCGCACGTGGCGAGACAACGCCGTCTGGTTTGACGATGCCCAAGCCTTCGGCCAGCGCTTTGCGGCGGTATTGCTTCGCAAGATTGAACGGCTCGAAAAAAAATCTGTCGATGCGGCGGACCGAATGACTCAGTGGACGGCTCGGCTTATCCTTAAGGAGACGGAACTCCGCGAGTACGCAAGCCGGCCCTCTGAAAAGGCCGCCGAAACGATGATGCCTTCCGCGCGCAAACGCCTTTATCTGGATTTTCTCTTTTCAGAGCGCGAGGAGGAAGGACGTCTGGCGCTCGAAACGAAAAGCATTGGCGCGCAAACCAGCCGGTCCCTCCAACGGCTTTCAAGAGTGGAGGCCCAAGTAGCCAAAAAAGCCGATGAAAATCCCGCGCATTTTGAAATCCGCAAAAACCAAGTCTTCGAGGTGTGGCGTCCTTTGAAGCAGCGGTTGATGCAAATTTCTCAGCGGACCGTGAATCTGGGGCTTCCCTTTGAAGAAGGCCGTCAACGCCTCCGGTCGATCTACGAAACCGTTCAAAAAGTGAAAGTCATTGAAACGCCTCCCTCGCGCCGCAAACCGCTGCTTTATCGACTCTTTAATATAAGTGACGACTGACTCCCCCGTCGTATAATCCCCCCATGCGAAATCCTTTCTCAGATTATGGCTATGCGCTGGCCGCGGTGGCCGTTTGCACCGCCGTGGCCTTCGTCATCTTCCCCTATTTTGAGCTGACCAATTTGGTCATGATCTATCTCCTCGGCACGTTGGCGGTGGCGGCCAGAGGGCGGCGCGGCGCGGCGGCCCTTTCCTCCGCTTTGAGCGTTCTGTGCTTTGATTTTTTCTTTGTTCCGCCCCGGTTCAAGTTGAGCGTTTCCGACGTACAGTATGTCTGGACCTTCGCGGTAATGTTTACGGCGGCCATGGTCATCAGCCATCTCACGATCAGCCTGAGGGAAAAGGCCGAAGCCGCTCAGGAGGGAGAACAGCGCAGCGCCTGGCTTATGGAAAAGGCCAAAAAGGCGGAAGTGGAGGCCGAGACCGAGCGCCTGCGCAGCGCTCTTTTAAGCTCCGTATCGCATGATTTCCGCACGCCGCTCACCGCCATTGTCGGTTCCGCCGGCGCGCTGCTGAAAAAAGAAGAACTTTTGAAGAACCCGGCGACCCGCGAGCTTTTAGAGAACATTCAGAGTGAGGGGGAACGGCTCTCGCACCTTGTGCAAAATCTGCTTGAGGTGACGCGCCTGGAGTCCGGCCAAGCGCGTCTAAAGAAGGAGCGCTACCCGCTGGAAGAAGTGATCGGCAGCGCGTTGGAACGTCTGGAAAAATCTCTCGGAACGCGCCCGGTACGCGTCGAAATCCCGGAGACCTTACCGCTCGCTCCGGTGGACGGCATTCTTTTGGAGCAGGTCTTCATTAATTTACTGGAAAATGCGATCCGGCATACGCCCCAAGCCAGCCCCATTGATGTCGTTGCAGCGGTGGAAGGCCCTGCGATCAAAGTGTCCATTATGGACCGAGGCCCGGGTCTTAAGGAAGGCGATTTTGAGAGGGTTTTCGAAAAGTTTTATCACGATCCCTCGTCTCCGGGCGCCGGCCTAGGACTGGCCATCTGTCGGGCGATCGTCCACGCGCATGGCGGACGCATTACCTCCGGCAACCGCGCCGGCGGGGGCGCCGTCTTTCGCTTTACTCTTCCCTTGGAGCAGACTCATGAACCCGGATAAAAAGCTTTTAGTGATCGAAGACGAAATCGCCATTCTGACCTTCTTGAGATCTTCCTTGGCGGAAAGCGGCTGGGAGGTGCTTGAAGCCCGGACGGCGCGCCTGGGCCTTGATCTGGCCGCCAAGCAAAAGCCGGATGTGATCCTCTTAGATCTTGGGCTCCCCGATCAGGACGGATTGCAAACCTTGAAAGCGCTGCGTAAATGGACGTCCGCGCCCGTGATCATCATCTCGGCCCGGGGCCAAGAAAGCGATAAGATCAAAGGGCTGGATGCCGGCGCGGATGATTATCTGACCAAGCCCTTTGGCATCAACGAGCTTCTCGCCCGCCTGCGCGTTGCCGTACGTCATGGGAGAGAGCGTCCGGAAGACGCGCCGCCGGTTTATGAGCGCGAAGGGCTTAAGGTGGACCTCGTCGCCCGCCGCGTCTGGCTCAAGAAAAAGGAACTCCATCTTTCGCCGCTCCAATATGATCTGCTGGCCGTGCTCGTTCGAAACGCCGGCCGGGTCGTGAGCCAAAGCCAGCTGATGAAGGACGTGTGGGGGGAAACGCGCGATGTCACGCCCGAACTGGTCCGCATCACCGTCTACCAGCTCCGCCACAAAATCGAACCCGACCCCGTCCGCCCCCGCTCCCTCAAAACCGAACCCGGCGTCGGCTACCGCCTCGAATCCTCCGACGACGATTAATTCTGCATGACGTCATCCCGGTGGATCGTTAGCCGGGATCCATCAAATGCTGCTCGGTGCGCCGCCTCCGCGTTCACTATCGCGATTTTCCCTTCGGGCCGTTCCGTCGGCTCGACCGCTCGTTTCCGCAGCCATACATGGCTGCGTAGAACGATCCCCTATAGGTCGAGCCTTGCTCACTAAAATCGCTCATCGCTCGCAGCGAAGGCGACGACCCTCGCCAAGGCGGGATGGGACAATAAATGGCAAACATTGCGATCGGAAATGTAGGGGCGGCCGGCTGGCCGCCCGGAAAGATAGGGGACATCACGCGATCGCCTCTGGACCCTCCCATTCCGAGCGTCGGAAAATAATATCGATTAGGTTATTGGAACTGTGTAGGTCGCCGCAGTATACAGAAATAAGACCATTACTTGAGATTGATGTGAGAATATAAATTGTGTATTACAGTGTTCCAGAGTTCACTTAAGCTTTAAAGGTGTATCACCAAAAATAAGAAGAGAAGGGAAATCCAATGCCGACAAAACTTAGGCGCTTTATGATTAGCTTGCCGGATAATCTCTATTCAACTTTAAATAAGGACAGAAAGAGTATTGCCATGTCGACCTGGATTGTAAGAATCGTCGAAATATATTACGAATCGCATAAAGAAGATGCGATCCTACCCCCTCGACGTAAGGTTGATGAAGCCGTATCGCCATCCTTTAAAGCAACCGTACCCGAAAACAAGAAGCCTTCGGGGGAATTGTCAAAAGAACAGCTAGAAATACGTCTTTTAGCTGCGAAAGAGGTTATGAATTTATTAAAAGTGTCACGGTCGGCGTTGTATACAATCACCTTTCAGCCGCAAAATCCGCTCCCAAGCGTGAAGATCGGGAAAAGTCGTCGATATCCCAATGATAAAGTGCGCCAGTGGATGGAAAATTTACATCAATGAGAATAGCAAAGTTCAATTGGCCTCGATCCCTTATCTTCTGTGACCTTGCTCCGCGAAAATTGGTTGCTAGGCCGCCTGGGCCCCATGCAGCAGCCATTCGCTCAGGAAGGTCTGATAACCCACATGGCGCTTTTTGGCTTCGCGTTTTGCCCATTGGATCACCTTCGGGTGAAGCCGAATATAAACACCCGACAGCTTGCCGGAGGGGTATTTGGTGGGGCGGCCGACCCGTAACGGGCGGCTGACTCTCAAAGTATTTTCGATCGCGCGGCGGCCCCGGTCTACTTCTTCCTCGGTCGCAGGGCGCATGGCGCGCAACTGAGCGTCCGTAAGCGGCGGATTATCCGGGTCGATGGAGGTGCGCTTTTTCATTTTCGTAATAAAGAGCTTTCTCTTTGCTTTCCGCCCGGCGCGCGCTGATAAGTCGACTGATCTCTTCGCGCTGTGTAAAAACAACAGTGACAATCGCCCCGCCATCCATGCTTCCAATAAGAATCTCCCGTTCTTCCTGCGCTGTGGAATGAGCGCTATCATCGAACCGGAGTTGGAGCGGATCGTCAAACGCCGTGACGGCGGCTTCGAAGGAAATGCCATGCCGGGTTTGATTCTTCCTATTCTTAGCATGGTCCCATTCGAAACGTGGGTTAAGTATATACACAATTAAGCCCTCTCTCAAGCGGAACTTCCCATACTAGTTAGATGCATTTGCTGAATTTTTATTCATGGGATAGGTACTCATTAATGAGCCGCTAACGGCCTGGTAATGGCTTACTTACGGCCGTTCCCGCTATCCTAAGACCGAAGCACTTGAACCCAACTTATGAACACTGAAAAGACTCTCTTGGTCATCGAAGACGAAGAGGCAATCCTGCGCTTTCTGCGGTCCTCCCTTGAGTCCTCCGGATGGGAGGTTCTCGAGGCCAAGACCGGTCGCCTCGGATTGGAGCTGGCGGCCGCGCGCAAACCGGATGTGATCCTGCTCGACCTGGGACTGCCGGATCAGGACGGGCTGGAACTCCTGAAGGCCCTTCGTAAATGGACTTCGGCTCCAGTTATTATCATCTCGGCGCGCGGCCAGGAAAAAGACAAGATCACGGCGCTGGACTTCGGCGCGGACGACTACCTCACAAAACCCTTCGGGGTGGCCGAGCTCATGGCGCGCCTGCGCGTGGCTCTGCGCCATGCCGAAGAAGGTCCAGAGGACGCGCCGCCGCTCTATGAACGGCAGGGGCTAAAGGTCGATTTGGTGGCCCAGCGGGTATGGCTGCGAAAGAAAGAAATCCATTTATCACCTATGCAATTTGAGCTTTTGGCCGTTCTGGTTCGCCATTCGGGCCGGGTGGTCCGCCAGGAAGAGCTAATGCGCCAGGTCTGGGGAGAAAGCCGCGATGTGACGCCGGAAGCCCTGCGAATATTCGTTTATCAGATACGTCATAAAATCGAACCCGATCCCGTGCGCCCGCGCTCCCTCAAAACCGAACCCGGCGTAGGGTATCGGCTGGAATCTCCGGACGACTGAGCTGTTCCTTCCTTAATAAATCGCTACTGACCGACAACCGCTAACAACTCCTTAATGGCTCGACAATGGCCTCTTAACTGCGGGTCGGGCTATTCTTGTCTTGACCATGAAGAACTCCAAGACACGACTCGTCAGATTGGAAATACGGCTTCCGGAAGACGAGGCTCTGGGTTTTCTCAAAGCCCTGCGCCAGAGCGGAAAACGGATTGAAGAGGCAGGGACGCCGCTTTATGAGCATCTGG
>Ga0206840_1018_pt2 | contig 39609 bp, 38 predicted proteins | sample Alteio_BWOrgCont_24_FD_152633 | JGI IMG/M metagenome (GOLD analysis project Ga0206840, IMG submission 152633) | Enriched cells from forest soil in Barre Woods Harvard Forest LTER site, Petersham, Massachusetts, United States -... | ecosystem: Environmental > Terrestrial > Soil > Temperate forest >... | reverse complement strand
TCATTACTGTTCTCACCAAACTTACCGGGTGCTGCCTCGATGTTTTGTTCGTTGAGCACGTTGGTAATATCATCGGGAACCAAACCATAATGCGACATCGCATCGGGCTTAAGCCATATGCGCATAGAGTAATCGCGCGAGGTAAAGATCTGTACGTTACCCACGCCGTTCACGCGCTGTATGGCCGGCACCAGGTTGATCCTGGCATAGTTCTGCAAAAAAGTTGCATCATAATTAGGGCTGCTGCTTTGCAACGTGAGGATAAGCAGGTTACCGTTCTGACTTTTATCTACCTCCACGCCGGCCTGCGTCACTACCTGTGGCAGCAGGCTCGAAGCGCGTGCTACGCGGTTTTGCACGTTTACTGCATCCAGGTCGGCATTGGTGCCTACTTTGAAGTACACGGTGATAGACGCCGACCCGTCGTTCCCGGCGGACGAGGTCATGTAGGTCATGTTCTCCACCCCGTTTATTTGTTCTTCCAGCGGGATGATGACGCTTTTAAGTACTACGTCGGCGTTGGCGCCGTTATAGGAAGCCTGCACATTGACCGTTGGCGGGGCGATGTTAGGGTATTGCGCGATAGGAAGGTTAAACAGGCCTATCAACCCCAAAATAACCAGCAGCACCGAGATTACGGTTGACAGTACAGGGCGTTCTATGAATCGTTTTAGCATATGTTCTAAGTCTTCAGTCTAAAGTCCTGGGTCTTTAGTCTTAAGATGGATAATAATTTTTTACTGTTAAGACTTTGGGACTTATTTCAATCCTTTATATATATCGTTTGCATTTGCCTCAACGGGTTTAATTTGCGTACTGTCTCTCAGGTTGTTTGCGCCTTCGGCAATGATCCTGTCGCCGGGTTTTAGCCCGCCTGTAACAATATAAAACTGGCCGACGGCCTGGTCCATTACGGTTATTGTTGAGTTGGTTATTTTGTTTTGAGCATCAACCAGGTATACAAACCTCTTGTCCTGTAGCTCATAAGTAACATTTTGCGGAATAACGAGCACATTCTTCAATATTTTAGGAATGCGCACAGTGGCACTGGCGCCGCTATGTAAAAGCCCTTTCGGGTTCGCAAATGCCGCTCTGAAATTGGCCGAACCGGTCGCCGTGTTGATCAGGCCGTTTACGGTTTCAACTTTGCCCTGGTGATCATACGTTAAGCCATTTGACAAAATAAGCGTAACAGGCGGCATGTTTTTTAACCTTGAACTTAAGCTGCCGTTACCGCTGCTGTCGCTGCTAAAATCAAGTAATTCTTTTTCATTGATGGCAAAGTAAGCGTAAATCGTCGATGTGTTATAAACGGTGGTAAGCGGGTCGGCGGTTGTGCTGGTCACCAGGCTGCCTAATTTATATGGCAGCGAACCGATAACACCATCAACCGGGCTGGTGATACTGGTATAACCCAAGTTTATGCGGGCATTTTCGAGCGTGGCTTTAGCCTGTGCAAGCGCTGCCTCTTTTGACAATAACGCATTTTGGTCCGATTCTAACTCGTAATGACTAATGATCTCTTTGTCGACCAGCGGCTTTACTTTTTCCACCTGTAACCTGGCTGTATTTACATCAGCTTCGGCAGTTTTGATACCGGCCTCGGCGGTACGTACTTCCTGTTCGTATTGTGGTGCATTGATCTTAAAAAGCAATTGGCCTTTTTTTACGACCGAACCTTCATCCACATAAATTTTTTCGACAAAGCCATCCACTTTAGGACGTATCTCGATGTTCTGCTGGCCTTGTATGCTGGCCGGGTAATCGGTGTTTACTGTTACTGTACGCGTCTGCAGAGCCATTACCTTTAACGTTGGGGCGGGCCCGTTACCGAAACCTCCGCCACCGGGACCCTGTTGCTGGTTATTACTGCATCCAAAAAGTAAAACCGACAGGGTGATTAGGATCACCGGTACGCCCGCCTTTAAAAATATTTGTGTATTGATCATTAATTCAAGTGTTCAAAAAATATTAAAACCCGTAAAAAACAATGCTAATGAGGGTTGTTGTAAAAATCACTGCAAAAAAATTATATATAAAACTATTTCAACGACTGGACTAAATATTTAAACAATTGCGGCAAATATTGCGCTATTTGCCCTGTGTTAAAAAATAAAAGCAAGCGAAAGCTATAATTCTGATAGGGGTTTTCATTGATTGTGATATAGTTTATTACCATGGTAATTAGTAAGACCCGCAAGATACGACCTATGTTACTAAACAAAATCACAAATTCGCCAAACAGCAAAAGATTACATACAGAAAGCAAGAAATTGCTGTTGAAATTATTTTTTCAGGATAAAATTTTTCAGGATCAGGGCATGATTATGTTCCTCATCCTTTACAGAATATAACAGTGTTACGGTTGGATGTTCTTTGGTGTAAACCATCAACCCATCAACTGCATTTGAACTCTTCAGTTCATTCATATATTTCATCCTGAATTGTTCCCACCGGCCAGGTTCGGCATGAAACCATTGCCGCAGTTCAGTAGAGGGGGCGATGTCTTTGAACCATAGGTCTACATGCGCATCTTCTTTTTTCATTCCGCGTGGCCATAGGCGGTCGACCAGGATGCGGTAGCCATCTGTTTTGGAAAACGGCTCATATATTCTCTTTATTTTAATGTCTGACATAAGCGACGTTGCGTTTTTAGTTTTTTATATTCTAAATTTATAGATAAAAATCACAAAGCCGATGCCAAAAGAAACCGTTGACGACCTGGTAAAATTTATGCTGCCTTATCCCGATAAGGTAAAGGCCGCGGCATTATGGTTGCGCGAATTTGTGTGGGACCTGTATCCGGAAACCAACGAACTAATCTACGATAATTACAATGCCGTTGCCTTTGGCTGGTCGCTCACCGATAAAGTGGGTGATGTGTTTTGCAGCATTGCCCTTAGTAAGGATCATGTCAATTTTGGATTTAACTGGGGCGTTAACATTGCTGATCCGAAGAAGATATTACTTGGGAACGGCAACCAGTATCGCTATATCCAGGTAAGGGAAAAGGAAGATTTCCCGGAAGAATATATCAAACATTTGTTGGAACAGGCTTACGAGGACAGGGTATCGCATAGAAAACCGGTTAAGAAAGAACTCAAAGGAGAAACTATAGTGAAATCAATATCTCCGGTAAAAAAACGCCCCAACAATTTTAGCGTTGATAACAGGCATAAGTAGTGATTAGTGACCTGTGACTTGTGATTAGTTTGCTTTATTTGTAACTATGTACCAGGTTAAACAGCCTCTAATAACTGGTTACCAATCGCCAGTTAACTAATCACTAACCTATGGACATCGAATTCAATAAAAACGAAGACATTAATAAACAACTTGTTTACGAACTGCATACCCGGCTGAGGAAAGCTCATGAAGGTGGCGGCGAAAAGGCGGCGGCAAAACAAAAGGAAAAAGGCAAGATGCTGGCCCGCGAGCGGGTTTCTTATCTAATTGACGATGATAAACCCTGGCTGGAGATGGGCGCTTTTGTGGGCGAGGGTATGTATGCCGAGCATGGCGGCTGCCCGTCGGGCGGGGTGGTGTGCGGGATAGGCTATGTGTCGGGCAGGCAATGCGTGATCGTGGCTAATGATGCTACAGTAAAGGCGGGGGCATGGTTCCCCATCACAGCAAAGAAGAATTTAAGGGCGCAGGAGATTTCTATCGAAAACCGATTGCCGATCATCTATTTAGTTGATTCCGCCGGGGTGTACCTGCCTATGCAGGATGAGATATTTCCCGACAAGGAGCACTTCGGGCGCATATTCCGCAATAACGCGATTATGAGCAGTATGGGTATCATCCAGATCGCGGCTATCATGGGTTCGTGCGTGGCGGGTGGTGCTTATTTGCCCATTATGAGTGATGAGGCGATGATCGTAGAGGGCACGGGTTCGGTTTTTTTGGCAGGATCATATTTGGTAAAATCAGCCATTGGCGAGGATGTTGATAATGAAACTTTAGGCGGTGCAACTACTCACTGCGAGATATCTGGCGTTACGGATTATAAACAACCCAATGATAAGGCCTGCCTGGACTCCATTCGCAATATTATGAGCATGACAGGCGATTTCGCGAAAGCGGGATTTGACCGCATCAAAGCTGCTACGCCAAAACTGGATGAAAAAGATATTTATGGCATATTGCCGATCAGCAGGGAAAATCCATACGATATGCGCGACATTATCCTGCGCCTGCTGGATAACTCGGAATTTGAGGAATATAAAACGGGTTACGGGCAATCCATCATTTGTGGTTTAGGTCGGGTTGATGGCTGGGCGGTTGGTATTGTGGCTAACCAGCGCAAGGTGCTCAAATCCAAAAAAGGCGAGATGCAGTTTGGAGGCGTTATTTATTCAGATTCGGCAGATAAGGCTACCCGCTTTATCATGAACTGTAACCAGAAGAAAATACCATTGGTGTTTTTGCAGGATGTTACCGGGTTTATGGTTGGCAGCAGGTCGGAGCAGGGTGGAATTATAAAAGACGGTGCAAAAATGGTAAACGCCGTTGCTAATTCGGTTGTACCAAAGATAACGATAATCGTTGGAAATTCCTATGGTGCAGGTAATTATGCTATGTGTGGCAAGGCCTACGACCCGCGACTGATCTACGCCTGGCCATCCGCCAAAATTGCGGTAATGGGCGGCTCACAGGCGGCTAAAACTTTGTTGCAGATACAGGAATCATCGCTGAAAGCAAAGGGAGAAGAGATCACACCCGAAAAGGAAGCAGAACTTTTAAAAGAAATAACCGACCGTTACAATACACAAACCACGCCGTATTATGCCGCTGCACGGCTTTGGGTAGATGGCATTATCGATCCGCTGGAAACGCGTAAAGTGATCTCAATGGGAATTGAAGCGGCCAATCATGCGCCTATTGAAAAGCAATTTAATGTGGGGATAATTCAAACTTAGTTCGATCTGTAACAAAATCATTATAAGCATTTAGTAAGGTAATTTTTGTAATTTCAAACGTTCATTTATTAGCACCCCATAAAAATGCACGGCATCATCCATGAAATTACGGCCGCTATAGGCGGAATTCTATTTATTATCATCGGCATTACCCGCCAAAAAGAACGTTTACGTCTCATAAGCACCGGTAAAAAAACTGAAGGAAACATTTTGTGGACCTCGCTGGTAGCCGCAGGTGTGTTTTTATTAATATTTGCTTTGGGATTAATGGTTTACCAGTTAAATCATCAGTAATAAATTCATTACCTAATCGTCATTCTTATAATGTTTGCTAACTTCCGCTTATGAAAAAACTGCTATTGCCACTGCTTCTGCTACTCATAGTAAAAGCTTCGGCTCAAAACGCACAGGAAATCCATCAAAAAGCCATATTGGTTGATACGCATAATGATGCGCTATCGAACGAATTGATCACCAAAGCTGACCTGTCCAAGCGTCAAACTATTGGCAATCTGGACCTGCCGCGTGCTAAAGAAGGCGGTTTAGATGTGCAGGTTTTTTCGATCTGGTGCGGCGCGGAATACGGCAATGGCACAGCGTTTAACTTTGCTAACCGCGAGATAGATTCGCTTTATGCTTTGATCAAACGCAATCCCGGTAAAATGGTACTGGTGCGTAACTCCGCCGAACTCAAAAAAGCCGTAGCCAAAGGCGAATTTGCCGCTATGATAGGGGTAGAAGGCGGCCATATGATCGAAGACAGGATGGATTATATTGATGCCCTGACTAAACGCGGCATGCGTTATTTAACTTTAACCTGGAACAACAGCACATCATGGTCAACCTCAGCGGCTGATGAGACCCATCACCGAGATTCGTTACTCAAAGCCGGCCATATTGGCTTAAGCGATTATGGTAAGCAGATCGTTCATCACCTGAACGATCTGGGTGTGATGGTGGATGTATCGCACGTAGGCGAGCAAACTTTTTATGATGTGATCGCTACCTCAACCAAGCCGGTTATCGCTTCGCATAGCTGCGCTTATGCTTTAAATCCCAACCAGCGCAATATGAAGGACGACCAGCTAAAAGCATTGGCAAAGAACGGCGGCGTAGTGTTTGTGAATTTCTATAGCGGTTTTGTAGACAGTACCTATGCAAGAAAGGCCCGCTATTTTATGCGTGCACACCGGGCAGAACTGGATTCGCTTACTAAAGTTTATCACGATCACGACCTGGCCATTATCAGGCTGAACGTGTTGCATAAAGAAGAATCGGACCAGGTACGGCCCCCATTGAGTATGCTCATCAAACACATTGATTATATAGCCAAGCTGATAGGCGTCGACCATGTAGGCATCGGCTCGGACTTTGACGGCGCCGAATCGTACCCGCTTGGGATGGATGATGTAACCGACTATCCCAAAATAACTGAGGAATTGCTTAAACTGCATTACAGCGAAGCCGATATTGATAAGATATTGGGAGGCAATTTTATCCGGGTTTTAAAGGCAAATACAGGCAAATAAGTGTTGATATCGTTGTTTAGAAGTTTACGGCTGCCTGACTAATAAAATCCTCTTTTTTCTTAAATTTGTAGCTCATTAAAATTCCTGATGTCGCAAGAGAACGAACATGTTAAATGCCTTATCATAGGCTCCGGCCCGGCCGGATATACTGCTGCTATTTATGCTGCGCGCGCTGACCTGAAACCCGTTTTATACACCGGCCTGCTTGCAGGTGGTCAGCTTACCCAAACTACCGAGGTGGAAAATTATCCCGGCTACCCGGACGGCATACAAGGGCCGATGATGATGGAACATTTTGAAAAACAGGCATCAAGACTGGGCACGGATATCCGTTTTGGTTACGTTACTTCCGTAGACTTTTCGAACTTGCCGCATAAAGTGATCGTAGACGAAACAAAGACAATACTGGCTGAGACCGTAATTATTTCGACCGGAGCCTCTGCCAAATGGTTGGGTTTGGAATCTGAACATAAGTACAATGGCTTTGGTGTATCAGCTTGTGCCGTGTGCGACGGTTTCTTTTTCCGCGGTCACGATGTAGCCATAGTTGGTGCAGGCGATACCGCTGCTGAAGAAGCTACCTATTTAGCCAAATTGTGCAAAAAAGTATATATGCTGGTTAGGCGCGATGAGTTTCGCGCTTCCAAGGCGATGATGCACCGCGTTTTGAATACGCACAACATCGAGGTGATATATAATACCGAAACTAAAGAGATTTTAGGAGATGGGCAAGTCGTTACCGGTGTGCGCACATTTAACAATAAAACCAACGAGGAAAAAGTATTTGATGTAACGGGCTTTTTTGTGGCTATTGGGCATCATCCCAATACCGAAATTTTTAAAGGCTGGATAGATATGGATGAGAACGGCTATATCGTTACTCAACCGGGTTCAACCAAAACCAATATCGAAGGTGTTTTTGCCTGCGGCGATGCCCAGGACCATATTTACCGCCAGGCTGTTACCGCAGCGGGTACGGGTTGTATGGCTGCCATTGATGCCGAGCGCTATTTGGCTGCAAAGGAACATGTGGTGCCTGCTTGATTGTTGTAAAGTTATCTGCCTAAAATGTTAGAATTTAGGTTTTAGAGTTTAGAATTTAGGTTTTAGAATTTAGAGTTTAGGTTTTAGAGTTTAAAATCGTAATATTGATTAAATTAATATAACAACATCAAACCATGGGAAAAGGCGATAAAAAATCACGAAAAGGCAAAATTGCAATGGGCTCGTACGGCAAAACACGCCCGCACCGGCCTGCGAAAAAGCAGGAAGAAGTAAAACCTGAAAAGAAATAATCAAAGCCATTCGTACCCACGGATGGCTTTTTTATTGCCATATATTTTTTACAGGATTTGAAACACTATTTTTGCCAAATCCGTTAACTTCACCACCTTGATTAATAACCTGGTAAACTATTATGTATAAAAAACTTATTTCGCTGCTTTTATCCTCAGTTTTTTTGATGACGATCGCAGTTAATGCGCAGGATAACGACCCTAATATGGGCATTGTGCCGGCACCGGTTTCAGTTAAAAAAGCCTCTGGTGAATTTGTGCTGAGCCAGCAAACAGTTCTATTCGCAGATAGCAATACCAAAGCAGTCAGTTTTTTTACTGATTACCTTCAAAATAAATTAAACCTGCGCAATACCCTCAAAATAGGCGACGCTGAAAGCGCAGCAAGTAGCATCGTTCTCACAGCAAAAGGAACGGACAATTTGCCCGACCAGGGATACCGTCTGACGATCACACCTACTCAAATTATTATTGCCGGTAAAGGCGCAGGCCTTTTTTATGGCATACAAACGCTGTTACAATTGATCCCAGCCGACAGGATGGCGTCCATCAAGATACCTTGTGCGCAAATAGAGGATTACCCGCGTTTTGGTTATAGGGGTTTAATGCTGGATGTTTGTCGCCATTTTTTCTCGGTTGAGTTTATTAAAAAAACCATCGATGTGATGGCTTACTATAAGCTGAATAATTTTCACTGGCATTTGACCGACGACCAGGGATGGCGCATCGAGATAAAAAAATATCCAAGACTTACTGAAATAGGCAGTCAGCGCGCTCAAACTGTTATAGGCAACTACCACGATCGCACCCCGCAACAATATGATAATACACCTTACGGTGGTTATTACACGCAGGACCAGATACGCGATGTGGTAAAATATGCTGCTGATCGTTATATCAATATAGTACCGGAAATAGAAATGCCGGGCCATTCATTGGCTGCTTTAGCTGCCTATCCTGAATTGAGCTGCGACCCGAGCAAAACTTACGAAGTCGGCCAAACCTGGGGCGTATTCCATGATGTGTATTGTCCTACTGACAAGACATTTGACTTTTTGGAAGATGTGCTAACTGAAGTAATGGATCTTTTCCCAAGCAAATACATTCATATCGGTGGTGACGAAACACCAAAAGACGCCTGGAAAAACTCAGCATTTTGCCAGAAATTGATCAAGAAACTCAAGCTGAAAGATGAAGAGCAGCTACAAAGCTATTTTATACAACGCATAGAAAAATTTGTAAACTCAAAAGGCCGCAGCATTATAGGCTGGGACGAGATATTGGAAGGCGGTTTATCACCCAACGCAACCGTAATGAGCTGGAGGGGTGAAGCAGGCGGCATTGCCGCTGCACAGCAAAGTCACAATGTTGTGATGACACCAGGGAGCGGGGGCCTTTACCTTGACCACGCGCAAGGCAGAACGGATGAACCGTTGAGCATAGGCGGTTATACCTCCCTGGCAAAAACTTACAGCTATAATCCAACCCCTGCCGCTTTAACGCCAGACCAGCAAAAGTTTATCATCGGCGTACAGGCAAATTTATGGTCGGAATATATACCTACCGAAAGCAAGGCTGAGTACATGTATTACCCACGGGCATTAGCTTTATCAGAAGTGGCCTGGTCGCAGTTAAGCAATAAGAATTTCAAAGATTTCTCAGAAACACGCTTGCCTGCACAACTGGCATTTTTAGATAAAAACAATTACGATTACCGCGTACCGGAAGCTATAGGTGCGATGGACACTATCGTCTTCGGTTCACAAATGACTGTGAATTTAAAACCATCTGTAGCAGGGGCCAAGGTGTTTTATACGATCGATGGTTATACACCACGCGAAACAGACCTGGAATATCATATCCCGATGACCTATAACGTGCCGCAAGATCAATACCGCGAACTGGAAACGATTGTGATCACACCATCAGGCAAACGCGGTCCTGTAAGCCACATGGTGATGTACAATAGGGCGCCATTGGCCCCGGTTACCTACCAGGGCACAACCACAGGCTTAAAGTACGAGCTTTTCCAGGGCACTTTTGATAATACTAACCAGTTTACGGGTGCTGCTGTGGTTGATAGCGGGATTGTGAAGAGTTTTAACACCTCGTTGCTAAAGAAAAATAACCCGGCATTTGGGGTAATATATTCCGGCTTTATCCGTATTGATGTTGACGGTTTGTACCAGTTTGCGACTAAATCGGACGATGGGTCGGTTTTGACCATTGACGATCAACCGGTGGTGAATAACGACGGCAAACATCCATTGGCTGAACAGGGCGGCGCTGTTGCTTTGCAAAAGGGTTATCATAAATTTACGCTGAAGTATTTTGATGTGGGCCAGATCAGCTCATTGCGTGTATTTATGTCGATGCCGGGCAAACCAAAGGGTGAATTATCACCGGATACAATGTATAACTAATTAGTGAATGACTGAATTATTGAATTAATGAATAGAAATCAATCCCAATCGATAATTCATTAAATCAATAATTCGATAATTAATAAGAATGAAGGTTAGGTTTTATTTATCCGTATTCATAGGATGTGTTATGGCGATAGCAGCGTGTAATACTACGCCGCAGCAGGCCGCAACACCTGCCGCGCCTGCAAAAAAACCTGATTATGTTGCTCCTTTCCGTTATCATAAATTAATAGAAGTATCTCCCGGCCAGGATTATGATATTTTAAGCTGGGGCAGGGGCTCGGCGATGTCGGGTTCGTTCGTGATACTGCATTCTGATTCAGCAGCAAAAAAATATACCACCACAACCGGCGACCTTGACGGGACCATTGTGGATGTCTACAATTCGGATATGGATCTTGATGGCAACCCGGAATTGTTAATACAAGCCAAAGGAACCGACAGCACCAATTATGCAACCATTTATGCTTTTGAATTCAGTAATGGTAAGGCGGAGAAGCTGGATTTTCCCAAGCTGACGAAATCGCAAAAGAAAGGTTATCATGGCGGTGATAACTTCTATATTAAAGAAGGCAAATTCATGCGCGAGTTCCCGATCTATGACAAAGACGCTAAAGCAACAGGCGCAAAGCGTGTGCTGCAATACGGGTTACGGGATAATAGCTTTACCGTGAAACAATTGAGTAAGGATTCAACCGATACAAAAACTACCACGCAGGTTGCACAGCCTGTAAGAGCTGCTACGACTACTACCAGCAAAAAAACCAAAAAACATACTACAGAAAAGAAGCATAAGAAGAAAAAGAGGCATCATCGGAGTGATGATGATAATTAATGTACTATTGCAGCATTTTTATCCATTCGCTCAAATCTTTATCTGAAATATCACTTTGTTCAGATTTGTCATAAACAGAAAGTAGAAAAACCTTTGTTTGAACGACCTGGACATGTGTTATAACCCTTGCACCACCGGATTTCCCTTTTCCTTTTGAAGCAATAGCAAGTCGTATTTTATAACAATTATTTCCTATAGCTGTGCCTTGTTGGGGATTTTCTTTAAGCAAGGCAATAAGTTGACTGTATTCAGTTTTAAACGACGGGAATTTTTTAACGAGGCGTTTGAGTTGCTTTTGAAATAAAGCGGTAACCTCAATATTATAGCTCATCTAATAGCTGTTCTGCAGTTTTAAGCTTTATTTTACCCTGTTTAGCAAGATTGACTTCATCTACAGCCTGTTTAAATTCCTTTAAAAATTTGGCTTTAGGCGCACTTATAGTTTCAGCTTTTACAAAGGACAAGTTATCAAGCAGTTCCATTACGAAATCAGCTTTGTTATCTTTTATATCTAATAATACCTTCATCGGTTTTAAGTGCTTAATAAGACGATATACAAATTTAACTTATTATGCGGAGAATTTATATAGCATAATAACATTGATTTAGATAATCATCTCCAACATTTCCTTCGCATTGATCACCCCGATAGCATCATAATCATTGTTAAAATAAAACCAGCCTTGTTTTATTTTAGGGTTTTCTTTTGCTGCATTAGCCACATTTTGCAAAAACTCAATGGAATAACGTGACCGGTATAATTTTGGTACTCCGTGAAAGCGGTAATAAACCGACGGGGTGTTTTCGATCACTTCATCCGGTAATCCCGGGTAGCTTTGTCCGCAGAAAGTAATATTATTTTCGGTCAAGGCCTGGTAAACGTCTTCGCGCCACCAGCTTACATGGCGGAATTCGGCTATGTTATTAAATGATGGGTTTAGGTTTTTGATGATACGCTCTAACCGATCTTCGTCGTAAATAAACTTTGGTGGCATTTGGAACAATACTGGTCCGAGTTTTTCACGCAGTCCGTCATTTAAGGTCTCATAGAAATCGGAAATCATTCGCGCCGAATCATGAAATTGTTTAAAGTGGGTAATAGCTTTTGGCGCTTTAACGGAAAAGCGAAAATCAGCCGGCGCTTTCTGATACCAGTTTTGCAAAAATGACAATTGGGGGAAACGGTAAAAAGTAACATTAAGCTCTAATGTCTTAAAATGCTCGCAGTAATAATCGAACCATTTTTTCTGCGGCAGATCCTCCGGGTAAAAGGTGCCTTTCCAATCCCTGTAATGAAAACCTGAACAACCGATATGCCAATCCATATAAAATAAATAGATTATACCCGCCGTTTGTTTTAGGTGTCATTTGCATATCTGACATCTGCACATAAATTCGCACATTTGTATAGCATGCATTTCCTATTTCCTGCTTTCCTGTTTGCATTGGCGGCGCTGGCCATACCCGTTATCATCCACCTATTCAATTTCCGCAGGTACCAGAAGGTTTATTTCAGTAACGTCCAGTTTTTAAAGGAAATACAGGAACAACAAGCTTCGCGCCGCAATCTGAAGGAACTGTTGATATTAGCCTCACGTTTATTGGCAATCCTTTTTCTCGTATTCGCATTTGCACGGCCCTTTATCCCGGGCAAAAACGCTGCTAACTCGGGTAAGCAGCAGGTAGTGAGTGTTTTTGTCGATAATTCTTATTCGATGGAGACGCTGAATAAGGAGGGCACTTTGTTGGACGAAGCTAAACGCCGCGCTAAAGAAATCGCATCAGCCTATAGCATTAATGACCGTTTTCAATTGCTTACGCAGGATTTTGAAGGCAAACATCAGCGTTTGTTAAGCAGGGATGAGTTTAACGATGCCGTCGATGCGGTAAAGATCAACCCCCAAAGCCGCGACCTGCAACAGATCGTAAACCGGCAGCAAAGTTTACTGGCTGAACAGAATGGTGCGGTGCGGTCGGCTTATGTGATATCCGATTTTCAAAAAAATATCAGCAGCAAAAAGGTTAAGGCTGATAGTACAATACATTACAGCCTGGTTCAATTAAAAGCAAGTGAATTGCCTAATGTGGCGGTGGATTCGGTTTGGTTGCTTACGGCGGTACATCGTCCGGGTGAAAGTGAAAAGTTGGTGGTCAAGCTGCATAATTATGCCGGCGAAAAAGCGGAGAAAGTGCCTTTGAAACTACTCATAAACGGCCAGCAAAAAGCTTTAGGCAGTTTTACTATTGATCCGCGCTCGGTGCAGGCCGATACATTATCCTTTTCTGGACTGCAAGGCGGCTGGCAGCGCGGCGAGATACAATTGCAGGATAACCCGGTTACTTTTGATAATCAATTTTACTTCACCTTTAATGTAAAACAGCAGATGCCTGTTTTATTGATAGATGGCGGCACTATAAATCCATTTTTGAAAGCCGTTTTTGATACCGATCCATTTTTCGCAGCTAAACGCGTGGCCGATGGCAATGTGGATTATGCGGCTTTGAACAGTTACCCGCTGATCGCGATAAGCGACATTAAAACGATCAGTACCGGGCTTGCACAGCAATTGAAAGCTTATGCAACGAATGGCGGTACGTTGATTGTTTTTCCGGCAGACGGTGCTGACCTTGCCAATTACAAAAGCTTCCTGCAACCGATGAATGCAGCCTTTCCCGAAAAGGTGGTGGAAAGTGATGCCAAAGTATCAGCCATTAACTTACAAAACCCTGTATTTAAAAATATATTCGAATCGTACCCGCAAAACCCTGACCTGCCTTCGGTAAAAAAATATTACCAGTTGAGCACTGCACCCGTCGGCGAAAGCCTGATGGAACTACCCGGAAAACAGCCGTTTTGGGCCGGATACCATAGCGGGAAAGGCCAGGTATATGTTTCGGCGGTGCCTTTGAGCGATGATTACGGCAGTCTGCAAAGGCATGCTCTGTTCGTGCCTATTATGTTCCGTATCGCTTTGTTAAGCGGACACGATCAGCCTTTATTTTACACTTTAGGCCAGGATGAAAGTATTGAAGTGCCGCCGGTACAGGTAAACGAGAAGCAGTTATTGAAATTAGTTAAAGGTGATAAATCAGTTATACCGGATGTGCGGCAGCAGGAGGGAAGTACGCAGCTATTTGTATCGGACGAGTTACAGGAAACTGGAAACTACGAGTTAAAAAAGCAGGATAGTATACTATCGGTTCTGGCTTTTAATGATAACCGGAAAGAGTCGGATATGAGCTATTTTAACGCTGCTGATCTGAAGCAAATTTTCCCGCAGGCAGGCAATATTTTGCAGGCCGGGCAGGCGTCGATAAAGGGCGAAGTAGCTGAATTAAATTTTGGTCTGCAATTATGGAAACTTTGTATAATTTTGGCATTGATTTTTCTGGCAGCCGAAATTTTGCTTACCAGGTACTATAATCCTGGTAAACAGCGGGTTCCGCAGCAAGTGTAAGTCGAAAAACATTCCATCCTAACGCAGCGCAAATGAATTTGCTTATCAAATCCGCGACAATTTCTGACCCGGGTTCGCCCTTTTACCAACAAGTTGCTGATGTATTGATCGAAAAAGGACAGATCGTCAGGATCGCCAAAAAGATCAGTTCAGACGTTGAAACTTTTGATGCCCGGGGAAAATATCTTTCACCGGGTTTTTTTGACCTCAATTGCAACATCGGCGAGCTTGGCCTCGAAACCAAGGAGGACCTGAAAACGGGTACGCACGCCGCGGCTGCCGGAGGTTTTACAGGTGTAGCGCTGATGCCGAATACTGTACCGCCGGTACATTCAAAAGCCGAGATAGAATACCTGATGAACCGCGCCAAAAATAACCTGGTGGACGTATATCCTTTGGGAACGCTATCGCATAAAAGAGAAGGCAGGGACCTCGCTGAAATGTACGATATGTACCAAAGCGGCGCCAAAGCCTTTACGGACGGCAACCGGCCGGTACAGGATGCCGGACTGATGGAACGTGCACTGCTATACACCAAAGGTTTCGATGCGCTGGTGCTTTCGTACCCGGAAGATACCGCGATCGCAGGTAAAGCCAAAGTGCATGAAGGCGAAGTAAGTACACTGCTTGGTATGAAAGGAATACCCGCACTGGCAGAAGAATTAATGGTTGCCCGCGACCTATACTTAGCCGAATACACGGGCTCCAAAATACATTTCACTACCGTATCAACCGAGCGTTCGGTTTCCCTGATAAAGGAAGCCAAGAAAAAAGGCTTGCAGGTTACCTGTGACGTAGCGGTACACCACCTGTTGCTCACCGATGAAGCTCTATTAGGCTTCGACAGCCAATATAAAGTAAAGCCGCCCCTTCGTACCAAAAAGGATGTAAAAGCGCTGCTGAACGGCTTAAAAGATGGTACGATAGACGCTATCACTTCGCAGCATACACCGCACGAGGTTGAATTTAAAAATGTGGAGTTCGAAGTAGCAGAATATGGGATGATAGGTTTGCAAACAGCCTTTTCCATCGCGCTTGAAGCCGGGTTGTCGCTCGATATGATCATACAAAAAATGGCGGTCAACCCACGAAAAATACTCGGTTTGGATGCGGCTGTTATTGCCGAAGGACAGCAGGCCAACCTGGTAATACTGGATGAAAAAGCCGGGTGGACATTCGATAAATCGAACAATAAATCAAAATCATACAATTCCCCCTTCATCGGGAAAAAACTTAAAGGCTCAATTTTGTTAACCTGTAATAACAATAAGCTATTTAAATCATAAACCATGATAGACCCTAAAGTAGAAGCTGCTGTTACAGCGGCATTGAGCGCCTTTTCGCAATACAATAGTTTTGATGCAACCGGATTGGAACCGACTTTTAGCGAGGTGCTTTCGTCGCCTGTCGATTTTTTAAGCAAGGTTGACCTGCTGGACAAGGTGTTTGATAACAACCCGAAGGTGGAAGCTTTGCGCGAAGTTTTTTTCGACCTGCTGCTCATCAATTTCTTTAGCGAGGATGTAAAAAAACTCGAAGACGATTACCTTGAAACTAAGGAATGGGAAAAGATAGAAGAAGAAACGCTGGACAGGGGCACAGAACTGCTGAACGTTTTGTTGTACCTGAACGAGTGCGCCGATGAAGAAATTGAACCCGAACTGGAAGATTACCTGAAGGAGTTTTTGCTTGTTGACGAGGACGAGTTCCAGGATGAGCACCGCATATATGAGCCGGTAATAGAGAACCAGATACTGATGGAGAGCCCTGTAAGCGAAATTGCTAAGGTGGCTGCGAAATTGCCCGAAGACTCAGAACTTAAAGAAGTATTTTACCCGATGATGTGCTTTTTTCAAAACATAGAGCCATTAGCAGCAGATAAAGATGAGATCGCTAAAAATGCCTTGGATAGAGGTTTTGATATGGCTGTGCTGGGTATACTGATCAATTTTAATTAACCTTATGTCACAATTAGAAAATACGATCCGGAGAGCTGCATTAATAAGAGGTGTTATTCTTGGAGTTATTTTGCTGGTTTTAAGCATTGCTTCCTACTATGTGCTTATTTACACTTCAGCGAGCGCATTGCAATTGATAGTTATCCAGGTGGTCTTTTCGTTCGTTGTGCCACTTATAGTTGCGCTGCTTTTTAGCTTCGATCTTCGGAAAAAAATAGGTGGCTACTGGACCTTAAGGCAGGCAGTTACCGGCATTTTTATCATGCTTGTAGTAAACTACGCTATTCAAATAGTTGGGAAAGATTTGCTCTTCGCCAAATTTGTTGAACCCAATATGGTGCAGAACACCGAGGCTGTTATGATGAAAGCTACCACGGAAAGCCTGAAGCAAAGTGGTAAAAGCCCGGCTGATATCGCTCAGAAAAAGGCCGAGATACAAAAAAAGCTCGACGAGGACAAAAATATTACACCAGGAGGTATGATACAGGGGTACGTTTTCACCATAATTCTTTTATTCATTCCTGCACTTATTTTTGCGGCCCTCTTAAAAAGAGACCCGCCCGAATACCAGGTTTACGACGACGCTGCCGAATAAACCCGCCTAGTTACCGATTTTCTTTTTAATAGCAGTGTTTTGATATTGTCGTAATTAGTATATTAGGCTATTCTTTTAAACCTAAATACAAGAAAATGGAACAACCAAAGCCTAATCCAACAAAAGCGGCTACCAAGTGGGCGCTAATTAATCTTATTACTGGCATAGTGCTTACATATGCCTTTAAATTTATTACTACAGATCCTAACTCTCCTGTCAAATATGTTGGCTTTATTCCGTTTATAATTTTTCTTATTCTGACCCAAAAGGAATTCAAAGACCAATTAGGAGGATATTTAACTTTTGGCGAAGGGTTTTCTTCCGGTTTCAGATTTGCACTTTTTGCCGGTTTGATGACTGCAGTTTTTACTTTTGTGTACCTTGAAATATTAAGCCCCGATGTGATGGAAAAAGCTGCGGAACAAGCAAGAGCACAAATGGAGGCTAAAGGAGGAATGTCGAGCGATGATATTGATAAGGCAGTAAATATTACCAAAAAACTGGGGCCAATTTTGGGCTCTGTCTTTGTAGTTATAATTGATGCGATAATCGGCGCAATTGTAGCCTTGATTAGTGCTTCTATATTCAAGAATGAGCGTACAGCATACAACACACCTGATGCAGGCAGCAATTATACCGATCCAACAGTTTAATCAAAACATCACCTCATAAAAAAGGCTCCTGGTAAAACCAGGAGCCTTTTTTATATATTGCCTTTGACAGCTTATTTCATAATAAGTTTTACAATATCATTACCGAAAGCAAATACCATCAGGCCTACTAACAGTACAAAGCCGGCAATCTGAGCTTTTTCGAGAAACTTGTCACTCAGTGGTTTGCCCTTTATCATTTCTATCAATAAAAATACAACATGCCCGCCATCAAGCGCCGGTATAGGCAGTAAATTCATCAGTGCCAATATCATCGAAATAAAGCCTGTAAGGCTCCAGAATTTTATCCAACTGAAATGACTGCCATACATTTCAGCCATCACAATGGGGCTGCCAATAGCATTGTTCGCCTTAACCTGTCCCGTAAATATTTTCTTTAACCCTTTGGCATTATTGGTGAAGTTGCTCCATGCTTTAGTCGCTCCGACTGGAAATGAACCAATAAAACCATATTTTAAGGTGTCGAATTTCACAGCATCACCTTTTGCTTCAAAGCCTAATTTACCTTCACTTGTCACCTGGGCGGTTAGCTGATTTAATACGTTATTCCGTTTGACCGACAATTGAACAGGTTTATTCTTATTGGCCGCCAACTGATCCTGCATCTGGTCAAAAAATGGGGTGCTAACGCCATTGATCGCTATTATGCTATCACCTTTCAATAACCCGGCTTTAGCAGCATTACTTCCTTTAACAACCGAATCAACCATAAATTTGGACCTCGGGAAGGGGGTGATAAACTCATCAATTCCATCCAAACCTTTACGCGAAATATCATTTAAGATATCCAATGGTACAGGGATATTTATCGTTTGTTCGCCGCGTTTGATATTCAAAACGGTATTATTATCCAGGAACACTTTGGGGTTGGTGATCTCTTCAAACCTTACAACGGGCTTGCCGTTTATCGCTATGATCTGGTCGCCTGCTTTTAACCCAATTTTTTTGCCGATCGATCCCGGGACGATGCCGTATTTAACATTGTTCATCGGGATATAGCTTTCGCCATATTTAACCGTCAGCATCCAAAAAATAAAGATGCCCACAATGATGTTTACCGTAATACCGCCAAGCATTACGATCAGGCGCTGCCATGCCGGTTTTGAGCGGAATTCCCAGGGTTGCGGCGGCCCGGCCATTTGTTCGGTATCCATGGATTCATCTATCATGCCGGCAATTTTTACGTAACCGCCTAAGGGCAGCCATCCTATGCCGTACTCAACACCTTTATAATTGAATTTGATAAGACTAACGCCCCATGCATCAAAAAACAGGTAAAACTTCTCCACCTTAATGCCAAAAGCGCGGGCGGCAATAAAGTGCCCGAACTCGTGTAAAATAACTAAAATTGAGAGGCCCAGCAGTAACTGGCTCACCATTATCACTATATTCATTCTTTATTTATATCAATTTGTAAATGTTTTTAACGGTATTCGTTTTATTAAATTTTGCGCAAATATGCGCGTTTCTTTATCAGTATTCAAATAATCATCCAGCGTAGGTTTGGCGTAAAAACTAACCTTTTGCATGCACTCTTCAATGATATTGCTCATCGCCAGGAAGCCAAGCCCGTTGGTCAAAAAGCCTGCCACGGCAATTTCATTGGCCGCATTGATGATGCATGGCATATTACCGCCCTGTTTTAACGCCTCAAAAGCTAAACCGAGGTTGCGGAATGTCTTTATGTCAGGTTTTTCGAAGGTGAGGTTTGGGTAATTAGTAAAATCAAACCTTTTGAAATTGTTTTTGATGCGCGACGGATAAGCCAGCGCGTATTGTATCGGCAGCTTCATGTCCGGTAATCCCATCTGGGCCTTGATAGAGCCGTCGTGAAATTGCACCATGGAGTGAATAATAGATTGCGGATGCACTACTACATCTATTTTATCCGGTTCGATATCGAACAGCCATTTAGCTTCGATCACTTCCAAACCTTTGTTCATCAGCGTAGCGGAATCTATGGTAATTTTAGATCCCATCACCCAGTTGGGGTGCTTTAAAGCAGCTTCGGGGGTTACGCTATCCAAAAAATCAAGGCTTTTACCCCTGAACGGGCCACCAGATGCTGTCAATATCAATTTTTCGATCACATTTTTATCTTCACCTACAAGACACTGGAAGATGGCCGAATGTTCAGAATCGACTGGTAAAATGTTGACTTTATTTTCTTTTGCCAGTGCAGTGATCAATTCGCCGGCAACAACAAGGGTTTCTTTATTGGCTAAAGCGATGTCTTTCCCGGCTTTTATGGCGTTGATGGTGGGTTCTAATCCGGCAAAGCCAACCATGGCGGTAAGCACAACATCGACTTCAGAATGGGTTACAATTTCGTTGATAGCTGCAATACCCGATAGTACTTTTACAGATGTACCTGCAAGCGCATCTTTAACTCTTAAAAAGTAATTGTCATTACAAATGATCGCGTAAGCTGGCTTAAACTTTAGGGCTTGTTGTATGAGTAATTCGGCATTGTTTTGAGCGGTAATTACATAAGCACGGAAAAGGGACGGGTTTTCACCTATCACTTCAAGGGTTTGTGTGCCGATGCTTCCCGTTGAGCCTAATATTGCAATATTCTTCATATTGCTGGATTGTTTTATTGTTTTATTGTTGGTCAATTGTTGTATGCTGAAATGTTTTATTGCTAGATTGTTAAGTTTTCAATCTTTCATTAGTAAATTTGATTAGCTGATGTATTTCACGTGGTAGTCTTTCCAGAACCTCATTAATTTTAGTGTATAATTCTTCGGAGATTAGATTTCTGACTTTTGCCTTATTGCACCAATCCGTACATTCCTTTACCGAACCTAAACTATAGTAGTAAAATTTTATTTTATCCTTTTTATGATACCGTCCAAAACCTTCAGCAATATTCGCTGAAATCGAATCGGCTGCATTTACAAATTGTTTGCCGATCGTGTCTTTTGCAAAATAGTCCCATTTGATGGCTATGCCCCAAACATCATTGCTGAATTCAAAAGCTGATTTATACGATGTTAAATCGTTTAATCCTAAGTATCTTTTTTCCATGAGTTGATTTATAATTGATTTTTAAAAGCAATATAGCAATCCACTTTAAAGCAATTCAACAATACATCCATTCAACAATCAAACAATATACTTTTTCAACTCTTCCGCGATCTTCCTGTCGTTGGATAACCTCGGCACTTTATTTTGGCCGCCCAATTTTCCCTCTGCCCTCATATAATTAATGAAGGCATCTTTTTGAAGGCTTTGGATGACCAAAGGTTGCAAAATGTTACCTTCTATCAGGTCAAAGTAGTAAATATTTTTGGTTTGAAGGGCTTTATCCACTTTTAAAGCGAAGGTTTTGATGTCTTTCGGCTGTTTGCCGAACTCGATAAACCATTCGTGATAAGGCAGTTCCCCTTTCGGCGGATTTACCTGCGGGGCCACGGTGAATTCCACAATGTCCACACCTTCAGCATTGGCAACGCCGAGTAAGGCCTGCTCTACTTCTTCGCCAATCACATGTTCGCCAAAAGCGGAAATATAGTGTTTGATGCGGCCGGTTACCAATATCTTATAAGGGTTTTTGGATACGAATTTGATGGTATCGCCTATACTGTAGCCCCATAAACCGGCGGTGGTATTTAATACCAGGGCGTAGTTTTTATCCAGTTCAATTTGTTTCAAACTTAGCCGGGTAGGGTTCTCATTAAAATATTCTTCCGCAGGGATAAACTCGTAAAACATGCCTGCATCTGTCAACAATAGCAGGCTTTTATCCTTTTGCGAATCCTGGAAAGCTATAAAACCTTCAGAGGCGGGGTAGGTTTCGATAGAATCAATGGGAAAGCCGATGCTTTCCTCTATCCGTGCACGGTAAGGTTCATAATTAACACCGCCGTAAACAAACAATTTAAAGTTTGGAAAAATGTCTTTGATCTTTTTGCCTGTTTTGGCGGTCAGCCGGTCGAAATACATCTGGCACCAGGGCGGTATGCCGGAGATGAGCGTCATATCCTCGTGCAATGTTTCTTCAACAACGGCATCTACTTTTTGCTCCCAGTCTTCAATGCAATTCACCTCATAACTTGGTAAACGGTTCTTTTGCAGGTATGCAGGAACCAAATTTGCTACAATGCCTGATAAACGCCCGATAGAAATACCTTCTTTTTTATCCATCACCGGGCTGCCTTGCAGGAAAATCATTTTGCCGTTCACAAAATCGCTTTTGCCAGTCTCGTGAATATAATTAAGCAGGGCATTGCGTGCTGCCTTGATATGTTCGGGCATGCTTTCTTTGGTGATCGGGATGTATTTCACACCCGAAGTAGTGCCCGAGGTTTTGGCAAGGTATTCGGGTTTACCGGGCCACAGGATATTTTCTTCACCGTGGGTTACCCGGTCGATATACGGTCGCAGGTCCTCATAATCACGAATGGGTACCAGTTTTTTAAAATTCTCATAATTATGGATGCTCTCAAAATGATGGTCTTTACCAAAAGCAGTATCTTTTGCCTTATCAATTAGATATTCAAAAGTTTTTTGCTGTAATGCAACGGAGTTAGTGCGGATATGATTTAAATCCCTGTTTACCCATGCGGCGAAAACCCGGCTCAATGCAGCTTTTAAACCCATGATCTACTTTGTTTCGGCCAGGTCATCATCCACATCCTGGTGGCTGTAAATGAGTTTGCGGTAGGCAACAACCAATATGATATTGACGAACGGTATCACAAAAAGCATACCTATAACCGTAATTGTGCCAATGAACACCAGGGCTTCGATCACAATGAACAGTAATAAGTATTTGATAAAATTACCCCGTATCAATTGAAAACTTTGAATAACGGATTCGAACGGACCGGAAGAGTCATCCACGATAAAACAGGCGCATATCGGGAAATAGAACAGGAAGAAGAACTGGAAAAATAGCCCCACCACTATTCCAAGTACATTTTGCGTTAACCCTTCATTTAATGATTTAACGGCATTGGTGATAAAAACAGAAAGTGTGCTGACAATGATCAGCAACAGCAGGTAGCTATACAGCATTTTTATCTTCGGCACTACGTCGCCAAATTCAAAATCGTAATATTCCTTGTCGATAAGTTGGAATATCAATTTTATGAATCCTAAAAAGATAAAGCTCACTCCAATCAACAAACCAACAATGCCAATGGACGCTATGATATTTCCGTCAGACAAGACAACGTAGACTACAAATGAAAGCACACCTGCACAAAGAAACCCGATAAGAGAGTAAATGGCAAGAATCGCAAAGTTCTTTCTCAGCAGGTACCAGGTGGTTTTTAAAGTGTCTGAGACAGAAAAGGGGTGGTACATACTCAGGCTATGATCTTTTTAATACAACACGCTTCCAAAAATCCTGCATAAATCCTAACCCGTAGGCAATCAGTTGAGTAAAGGCAGCTATGACACTCAAAAATGCAACTTTTAATGATTTGTTTCTCCACCACGCATGAAAAAATATCAACAAAATGAGCAGCGCGAGCAGGATGTCGAATATCTTGCCGACCGGCCACCAGAAAATATTCATAAGCATAACGAAAAGCAGCCCCAAAGTGAACAGGGCCGGAAAAAAATGTACGGCTTTTAATTCATTCGGGAAGAATTTATAAAGGTTGATACGTGCCCGCCCAAAAAAATGGATCTGCTTATAAAACTGTAAAAAGTTGGTGCGGCGCTTATGGTAAACTTTGGCATCAGGTATTAAACCGATCTTAAATCCATTGGCCTGTATACGGATACTATACTCCAAATCCTCCGCTGAACGGGTGATGATAAAACCGCCAACCTTTTCCCATACTTTGCGCGATACACCCATATTAAAGCTGCGCGGATGAAATTGCCCCACCGCTTTTTTATTACCACGGATGCCGCCTGTGGTAAAAGGGGAGGTCATGCTGTAGCTGATGGCTTTTTGTGTATCTGTGAAAGAGGGATGTGCCGCATCCGGGCCGCCGTAAGCATCCAGCCAATTTGTAGCAAGACTGTCGTTTACGATTTGCAAATAGTCTTCAGGTATAATGCAATCCGAATCAAAGATCACAAAATAATCCCCTTTGGCGCGTTCAAAGCCATAATTGCGGGTAAAACCCTGGCCCTCGTTATGTTTTACAAAATAGCGCAGGTCGAGCTTATCTTTAAACAGTTCGATAACATCTTTGGCATCATTTACCGAACCGTCCTCGATCACCAATACCTCGAAATCCTTATACGTTTGCAGGGTAAGCGACTCTAATAGCTCCTTAATTTCCTGCGGGCGGTTGTATAGTGGTATGATGATGGAAAAAAACATTCTTTTTTAGATATGAGATTTGAGACGTGAGATATGAGACAACTGTTGATGGAATAAGTTTTTAGAAAAGGCCCCATAGCTATTGTTAAATTCTATGGTCACAAATCTCAAATCTAACATCTCAAATCTACTTAAATAGTTTCCTCAACCTGGTAATGATTACGGTCCTGCGAGCTGCGCGAAACCAGTTCGGCCACGAAGCCTGTGAGGAACAATTGCGAACCTATAATGATGGCTACCAGCGCAATATAGAACCACGTATTATTGGTTACATCGCGTGTGATATGTATCTTATGGGCAATGTCATATAGTTTATCCACTATCAACCAGACAGCAATGATGAGTCCCGTAAGGAAGCTTAACACCCCCATGGTACCAAAAAAGTGCATAGGCCTTTTGCCGAATTTGCCAACGAAAAATATCGATAACAGATCCAAAAGTCCATTGATAAAACGGCTCATGCCAAACTTGGTTTTGCCGTATTTACGCGGGCGGTGCTCTACTATTTGCTCACCAATTTTGGTAAAACCGGCCCATTTGGCAATCACCGGGATATAGCGGTGCATTTCGCCGTAGACCTCGATGTTTTTTACTACGGTGCTGCGGTAAGCCTTTAGCCCGCAATTAAAATCGTGCAGGTTTTTGATGCCCGACATGCGGCGGGTAGCGGCGTTATATACTTTTGTTGGAATTGTTTTGCTTATCGGGTCGTGGCGCTTGGCTTTCCAGCCTGATACCAGGTCATATTTTTCTTCGGTAATGCGGTGGTACAGTTCGGGTATTTCATCGGGACTATCCTGCAGATCGGCATCCATGGTGATCACCACGTTGCCTTTTGTAGCTGCAAAGCCAACATTCAACGCGGCTGATTTGCCGTAATTGCGCCTGAATTTTATGCCTTTGATGGCCGGGTTATTCTCCTTCAGTTTATTGATCATATCCCATGAGCCGTCGGTACTGCCGTCATCCACAAGGATGATCTCGTAAGTAAAGCGGTTGGCCAGCATTACGCTGCTTATCCACGATGTTAACTCGGGTAATGATTCTACTTCGTTTAAAAGTGGTACTACAACTGATATATCCATTGACGGGGATTGTGATGCAGCTTAGCTTTCTGTATCAAACGCAAAAATAGGAAATTTAGTCCGAAAGTCCGGAAGTCCGAAAGTCGGAAAGAAAAAATCCGGAAACATCTTCCGGACTTATGCGGACTTCCGGACTTTCCGACTTAAAAAAGATACTTTTAGTTTCTGAAAACTGTAACGTTAACCACCCCTTTGACGTCTATACCCATTATAAATTCAAACAACTTTTCAACTAAATCACTATCTTGCTTCTCAAATCTCAATAATTCAATTATGAAACTTAACAGAATCGCCTTATCGCTTTTATGGTGTGGCAGCGCCTTGATCGGCCGTGCACAAACCACAGCGGATGCACCCGCAAAATACGATCAGCACAAAGTATTTAACCCATTATTTTACAAAGGACAACAAGGAAACGAGTACCGCACAGCTTCGGGCGCGCCGGGTGTAAAATACTGGCAAAACCGCGCCGATTATAAGCTTAATGTTACGCTGGATACCGCAAAACACCGGGTAAGCGGCAGCACATTGATCACCTATACCAATAACAGCCCCGATGCGCTTGGCTTTTTGTGGCTGCAGGTCGACCAGAATATTTATAAAGAAGATTCGCGCGGCGAGGCTACCAGCCCGGTAGAAGGCGGTCGTTTTAATAATAAAACATTTACACAGGGTGACGAGATAAAAGATGTATCCATTATTGTGAATGGGAAGGCTGAAAAGGCAGATTACTTAGTAGCCGATACACGTATGCAGATCAAACTGAAAGATGCTTTGAGATCGGCAGGCGGTGTTATCCAGGTAAAGATCGATTATGCTTTTGATGTACCCGAATATGGTACCGACCGTATGGGACGCCAGAATACCAAAAATGGCTGGATATATGAAATAGCCCAGTGGTACCCGCGCATGGAGGTATATGACGATGTTACCGGTTGGAACGTGATCCCTTACATGGGAGCTGGCGAGTTTTACCTGGAGTATGGCAATATTGATTATACGATCACAGCGCCGGCAAACCTGGTGGTTGTAGGCTCGGGCGAGTTGCTGAACCCGCTGGAAGTTTATTCTCCAAAAATACAGGCACGCATTGCAGTTGCGAAGGGCAGCGACAAAACGGTAATGATAAAAGATTCGGTTGATCTGAAGGATCCATCAATGTATCCGCAGAAGGGAAGCCTTACCTGGCATTTCTTATGTAAAAACACGCGTGATGTGGCCTGGGCCGCTTCAAAAGCATTTATATGGGATGCGGCACGTATTGATCTGCCAAGCGGTAAAAAAGCGCTGGCGCAATCGGTTTATCCTATCGAAAGCAAGGGTATGAAAGCCTGGAGCCGCAGTACCGAATATGTAAAAAATTGTATCGAGTTATATTCAAAAGAATGGTACGAGTTCACTTACCCGGTAGCTACCAACGTAGCAGGTACAGTAGGTGGTATGGAATACCCCGGCATCGTATTTTGCGGTTCGCGCAACCAGGGCGGTGGCTTGTGGGAAGTTACCAACCACGAGTTCGGCCATAACTGGTTCCCGATGATCGTGGGTTCAAATGAACGTAAATACGCCTGGATGGACGAAGGTTTTAACACCTTTATCAATAAAGTAGATACCAAAGTGTTCAACAATGGCGAATATTATGAAGCGCCTGATGCACAAAAGGAAGCGCCAAATATGTTTGCTCCGGATGCGGAAGCTATCATGAATATTCCGGATGTGATACAGCCTAATTATTTGGGTTATGCAGCCTATGAAAAACCTGCTATGGGCCTGATGATATTGCGCGAGCAGATATTGGGCGAGCAACGTTTTGATTATGCTTTCCAAACCTATATCAAACGCTGGGCATTTAAACACCCAACCCCGTGGGACTTTTTCCACTCGATGGATAATGCCGCAGGCGAGGACCTGAGCTGGTTTTGGAACGAATGGTTCACGACCACCGGTAAGGACGACCAAGCTATGAAATCAATTGATTATATCGATAACGACCCATCAAAAGGCGCGTTGATCACTATCGAAAATAAAGAGGAAATGGCCCTGCCGGTAACGGTTGAAATAAAGGAAGATAATGGTAAAGTAGGACGTGTTAACCTGCCTGCCGAAATATGGGAGCGCGGTGGCACATGGACATTTGCCTATAAGTCGACCTCAAAAATTACCTACGCGATCATTGATCCCGACCATGTATTGCCGGATGTTAATCCTGATAATAATGCGCTCAGTGGTGTTGCGATGGATAAAACTGTTACAGCAAGTGCCGTAGTTAAAGCTTATTTTGACGCTATTGGCGGGGTCGATAGGGTGAAAGATATCAAGGACCTCACCATCAATTCGGAAGGCACTGTACAGGGCTTCCAGGTAATGCGCGTAAATAAATATAAACAGCCGGGCGAGTTTTTCCAGGACGTGGTAATACCTAATTTCAATAATTACGATTGGTCGCACATCGTGATCACCGGTGATAGCATTGCTATGAAATCAGGCGGGCGCCCGCAAAAACTTAACCCGGTTGAAGCCGGCCCGGTACACGCTCGGTACAAGCTTTTCCCTGAGCTTGATTTTGATAAACCAGGCTATACCATGACCCTTGATGATAAGTATAATATTGTGAATGGCGCACTGACTTATCAGGTTACCGTAAAAGATCCTAATGGCCTCAGTGTAAAGTATTTTTACGATAAAAATACCGGCTTTAAATTAAAGCAATATACCGATGTGGTTAACGCCACCCACATGGAATTCAGCAATTATCAAAGCATCAATACCGGGATTAAAATACCGTTTGCCGAGAAAAATAGTGTGAATGGAAACCCGGTAGATTTTAAAATTACCAGCGCTACGGCAAATACCGGTTTGACTGACGATACTTTTAAATAGTCAATGGTGAATAGTCAATAGTGAATGCACGTTGGCTTAGTATAGGAGACTTCCGAAGTTTTTAAACTTCGGAAGTCTTTTTTGTTTGGATAGAATAGTTTTTCGGGCTATAATTCTAAAAGAAATTCACCATTCACTACTCATACCGCAACGCCTCGATCGGATCAAGCCTTGAAGCTTTTTGGGCGGGGTAGTAGCCAAAGAAGATCCCGGTAACGGCGCAAACCACGAAGGATAGTACAACCGATGATTCGGAAATAATAGTGGGCCAGCCTAAGGTCAGGGTGACTATCTGGGTAGAGATAAAGCCTAAAAATACGCCGATCACGCCGCCGGTTATGCTGATAAGCACGGCTTCCATCAAAAACTGCATCAAAATATCTTTACCCCGCGCACCTATGGACATGCGCAGGCCAATTTCTTTCGTACGTTCGGTTACCGACACATACATAATGTTCATAATGCCAATACCGCCGATCACGAGTGAGATACCCGCTACAACCGTTAAGAGAACAGTGAGCAGCCCGCTTGTTGAGCTTAAGGTAGCGATTAATTCCTGTTGTGTACGCACGGTAAAATCATTGTCCTCGGCTGCGGTTAAGCGGTGCGAAGAACGCAGTATATCCGTCATTTCGGTAACAGCTGCATCGGTAACCTGTTCGTTGGCTGCTGATGCATAAATGTTGGAATAGTAGATGGTAGCCAGTATCCGCTTTTGTACGGTGGTGTATGGCGCGATAAGGATATCATCCTGGTCCTGCCCGAAAGCATTAAATCCTTTAGGGCTTAGTATGCCTATGATTTGAAAAGGTATATTCCCAAAACGGATCACCTTACCAATGGGGTTTTCGCCATTTGGGAACAGGTTATCGATAACGGTTTGTCCTATCAGGCATACTTTAGCCGAGGTAATGACATCGTTGTTAGTAAATGCGATGCCATCCTTAAGCGTCAGCTTGCGAATATCCAAATACTCGGGACTAACGCCTGACATGGTAGTGGGCCAGTTAAGGGCGCCATTAATGGCCTGTCCTTTTGAGCTCACAGCCGGAGATATTTCGGTGATATATTGTGCATTTGCTCTTAAGGCGGTAATATCTTTTATCGTCAGCGTTTGGAAACTGGAGGCGGCAATTTTTACGCCGCCGTTAAGGTTACTGGCCGGCTGCACGGTGATCATATTGGTACCCATGTTGGATAGCTGATCGTGTATGCTTTGTTTTGAGCCTTGCCCGATAGCCACCATGGCAATAACCGAACCTACACCAATGATGATGCCCAGCATGGTTAAAAATGCCCTCAGCTTGTTTCGCTGCAGTGCTTTAAGTGCTATTCGTACCAGGTTAATTAAACTCATTATTGCTTTTTCTTTTTTGTCATTCTGAGCGATAGCGAAGAATCTTATGTGAGCGATTGGCGTGCGTTCTGCCCGTCGCTCCGTAGACTCACCCGGTCATCGCTAAGCCGCTCGACCACCCTCTTTACCGCAAGCGGTAGAGAGGGTGGGGTAATTATGATTTAATTATTCATTCACTATTCACCACTCACTCATTCACCAATTCACTAATTAGTAATCCTCCGTTACCGGTAAATTCTCCAATACTTCTTTTGCCGAACGCGCATTTTCGTTTTTTGTATCCTTTTGGATATGCCCGTCGCGTAATTGTATGGTCCGGCCGCTAAATGAAGCGATATCTGGCTCATGCGTTACAAACACAATGGTTTTGCCCTGGGTTTGATTCAATTCCTGCATCAGGGCCATTATTTCGTACGATGTGCGGCTATCGAGGTTACCCGTTGCTTCATCGGCTAATATCATTACCGGCTCATTAACCAAGGCCCTTGCTATAGCTACACGCTGCTGCTGTCCGCCTGACAACTGGCTGGGGGTATGGTCATGCCGGTCGGCTAATTTTACGGCTTTCAAAGCATTTATAGCCCTTTCACGGCGTTCTGCTGCGCTTACATCTTTGTTGTAAAGTAATGGCAGCTCTACATTTTCAAGCGCAGTAGTTCGCGGAAGCAGGTTATAAGCCTGGAAAACGAAACCTATTTTATGGTTACGCAATTGTGCCAATTCATCACGGGATAATTGTTTTACATCCACACCATCCAAAAAATAATTCCCGATAGAAGGCTTATCCAGGCAACCCAAAATATTAAGCAAAGTTGTTTTACCCGAGCCGCTGCTGCCCATAATGGTCACAAACTCACCGGCGTTCACTTCAAATGAGATACCCCTGAGCGCGTGCACGGTTTCGCTGCCCATAATAAAGTCACGCTTAAGCTCTTTTATTTCTAATATCTTTTTGCTCATCGTGGTCTTCCCCCTCCGCCGCCAGCTGCGCCACCCGGGCGCCGCTGTGGTAAAAACGGACTGGCGCCCGGTGTTGTTGCGGCAGTGCCTAAAGCACCCCCGGTAATGCCCACGGCTACAATATCATCGGTAGTAAGGCCGGATAATACCTCCACCTGCGTGTTGTCATTTAATCCTATCAGTATTCTTTTTTGTACCAGCTTTTTGCCCTGTATCACCCATACCGTAGCTCTTTGTTTGGTTATCCCCGAAGTATCCGAACGGCTTTTGGCTGTATGCGATACCTGGTTGGCCGTAGGACTGCCGCCGGCAGCGCCACCCTTATGCTTGCCGGTATGAGGTACTTTTCCAACAATCTGGTAATCTTTCATTAGGGCCGAGTCAGGTGTAAATGCCAAAGCTTTGGCCGGGATGAGCAAGGCACTATCCACCTCTTTAGTGTAGATAACAATATTGGCCGTCATACCGGGTTTTAGCTTCATATCATTGTTTGGCGCATTAATGATGGTGGTATAGGTTACCACATTTGCTGATACGGTAGGGTGCAGCCTTATCTCACTCACCGTACCGCCAAACTGGTCGTTAATAAAGGCATCCACGGTAAAACTCGCTCGATTGCCCGCTTTTACATCGCCGATATCGGCTTCGTCTACGTTGGCCTCCACCTCCATTTTGGTAATATCCTTGGCGATAATAAACAGGGTAGGCGTGCTGAAACTTGCCGCTACGGTTTGCCCGATGGCGATGCTCCTGTTAAGCACAACACCATCGATCGGCGAATAAATATCAGCATATGACAGGTTTTTAGTTGCCGACCTCACCTGCGCCGCCGCACTGGCAACATTTGATTTCGCCGCATCATAAGCATTAACGGCGCTGTCATAATCGGCTTTGCTTATGGCTTCTACCTTGTATAGCTGGTCCTGCCGGCTAAAATTGTTTTTCTGCAATACCAACTGGCTCTGCGCATTTTGTAAAGCGCCTTTATATTGATCTAACGTAGCCTGTAATAATGACTTATCCAGTTCGGCTAATAATTGGCCTTTTTTAACCTTCGAGTTAAAATCCACGTACAGGTATTTTATAATACCCGATACCTGCGTACCTACGGTTACGGTATCCTCGGGCTCAATTTTACCGGTTGCGGTTACGCTTTGGGCAATATAGCCGCGCACAGGTTTCGCGGTTACTACCGTTACAGGCGGTACGGGTTTCCGGATGAAGAAATACCATACCAATGCTGCCGCTACGAGTATGATGAGGATTACCAGGATTCTTTTATAACTTTTTTTCATAATAACCGTGATTATAAGGTGACAGGTACCCCCCTGTAGAAATCGTAAATTTTTTGGGTCAGTAACAAATTATATTTAGCCTGGATAAAGGCTTGTTGCGCCTGCACATACATGGTTTTCTGCAACAGGAAATCGACTATGCTTGAAGCGCCGATCTTTAATTCTTCATTCGCTATACGGTAACTTTCCTTGTTAAAATTAAACTGAACTTCGGCAGCATCATACTGGCTCTGTGCATTTTGCACATTGATATATGCCCTCTCTACCGTTTGCGAAAGCGTTATTTTGGTATTGCTAAAAGTAAGCTGTGCCTGGTCGACATTTATTTTAGCCTCCTCCATCTGGGTTTTTACCATCCGGCGGGTAAATATGGGTACCGCAAGTGTGAGCCCTATTTGCTGGTAAAAATTATTGTTCAGTTGCGAAAAGTAATTGCTCCCGCTCGAATATTGCGAGCCTATCGCCCCGCCAGCAGTAAGAGTAGGTTTATAACCGGCCTGTGCCAGTTTTACGCTATATTGCGCTATATCAACACCTAATTGCCCGTTTTTTATTTCAGGTCGATTTTTAAGCGCGGTATCTTCGGCGCTTTTCAGTGGTACAAGGTTCTTATTATTTAGTATTATGGTATCCGGTTTCGGAATATCAAAATCAGCATCGGTAGGCAAAAGTAAAAGCTGTTTTAAGGTGAGCAGATCACCACGTTCAGTATTCATCGCCGTAGTCAGGTTATACTGGTCGGTAGCATTTTGCGCTTCAATTTGTATCAGGTCCTTTTTGGCCACGCTGCCTACGTTAAAGCGCTGCTGCTCCAGTTTTACCTGGGCCTTTGATGTATTGGCTACAGAGGTGTCTGAAACTATATTCTCCTTGTCGAGTAAAACAGTAAGGTAAGCCTGTGTTATTTGCAGCGTGATGTCGTTTTCCTGCTGGATGATATTAAAATTGGCCGATTCAACATCCAGGTTCTTTTGCAGGATATTGTTATTAATATAATTGCCATTGTATATAGTAACATTTGAATTGAGCGAATACTGGCCTGATGTGGTAAAGCCCGAGCCGCCCCCGGTAACTACTGTACTGCCGTTTACAATGGCGACGTTACCACGCGCGTTTTGATGTATCAGTGTTTCTGATGCCGCGCCCGAAAGATTGGGAAGCCGGCCTGCCTTTGCCAAAAGATATTCCTGCTGTGCCGTTAGCTGGCTAAGGCGCAGGCTGTTTATTTGGATATTGTTCTTTTTAGCGTAATCAATGCATTGCGACAGGTTCCAGCGCAGCGGTTTATTGATAAGCGTGCTGTCTTGCGCAACAGCATTTAAACAGCCTAAAAGTAATAGGTATGATAATATATATTTCAATTTTAATATCATGATTTAATCAATGAGGGCTGCAAGGCTTAACTGGTTCAAACTTAATTATTATGATTAAGAAGATATAAGGGAAATTGTTTGATAATTTATGATTTATGCCAGATATTTTATGTAAAAAGGTAATTAGTTAAATTTAATAATACTATTTTAATAAGTATATATAGAAAAATCAATAGCTGTTAATTTAAAAACTAAAATACTAAGTGTATATTTAGATCATCTAAATCTGTTACTAAATGCTTAAAAAACTTCTTATCGTCCTATTATTTACCGGGTGTTGTTCCCTTGCGATCGGCCAGTCTTTAACCGACAGCCTGCGAAATAAAGCGAACGTTTTTTATATGAAAAATTCTGGCAAAATTGTCTACAATAAAGACAGTGCCGATTTTGTGCGTGTTATCATGCCGCCGGATATCACTACTTTTTTTGTAGTGAAGGATTATTATATGAACGGCGGGCTTAAATTAACAGGCAGGTCCAAAACGAACCATGCCTATTACACCGGGCAGGGGACATTTTATGAGTATTATCCAAACGGGAACCGAAAAAATAGTTATGTGTTCGATAATGGTGTGAGGACAGGCAATACAAACTGGTATTATCCGAATGGGAAATTGTATTATATCAGCAGCTACGATAAAGATAAGAAACTAACGTACGTTTATGAGGCGAGAGATTCGACAGGTACAGTTTTAGCCGAAAACGGGAACGGTACATGGGTTGAATATACACCCGATTTTAAATTTGTAGAAGGCCACGGAAATATTGTTAATGGTTTAAAAGAGGGCGAGTGGCAAGGAACCCCCAGCGACTCATTGCGATACGTATGTACTTATAGCAAAGGGGTTTCCATATCAGGTACGAGCTATGAAAAATCGGGGGCCGAACATCATTTTACAAAAGATGTAGTTGAACCAGAATACAAAGGCGGTGTAAATAATTTTTACAGTTTTATAGGCCATACGATGCATTATCCCAAGACCGCGAAGGAAAATAATATACAGGGCAGGGTTTTTACCAGCTTTGTGGTTGAAAAAGATGGCAAACTCACAACTTTTGATATCATCAAAGGTTTATCGCCGGATTGCGATGCAGAGGTGTTACGTGTAATGGAATTGTGTAAAGCCTGGTCGCCGGGATATCACTACGGGATACCGGTAAGGGTACAATATAGTTTGCCAATTAGTTTTACGCTGCAAAGCGATTAATGAAAAAAGCTAACTTTTGATCAGTACAATACTCCCCTCATTCGCCTCCGCCTGGTAAAGCACATAACTGCCTTGGGCATCCTTTACCACAGTTTCCCTTTTAGCATGTTTTCCTTGTTGGACGACAACTGTTTTCCACGAAGCCGGCACATAAGTTTTGAGTGTTAAGGGCAGATAATACATCGATTTATCCAGCGAATGGGTGAGGGTTACAGTTATCTTTCCGCTTTTATCTGTTGAAGTTACTTTAGCCGCCTCACGTTCGCGCATATATCTTGTGGCGTCGCCAAAAGTGGCTACCCAAAGTTTATCCTGTTTGCCTTTGATGTATTGGAAATATTCATCCAGTAACTGATGGTTAAGCGCTTCGTAACCTAAGCTATCCACACCATGAAATACCAGCACCAGCCACATGTCTTTGCTGTCGTACGCTGTATCCACCCATGATTTCATTAGGGGTAAAGGTGTTTTAGTAGTGGCTCCGCGCTGCCATTGCACATAGTCTTTATCACTTGGGTGCGGGATTTTCCTGCTTGCGCGATCAATTTCTTTTAACCAGGGCTCGGGCATGCGGTTACGGAAAGCAGGGTAGTAGGGATAAGCAATTTGCATCACCCTACCAGTCTCATAACCATAAGGCACCTCGCACGAAAACGTATATTTAGGTCCCATTTGGTTTAATATTTCTTCCTTGCTCTTTTCCAGTTCGTAAACAATGTTAACCGAATCAAGGCCGGGCATAGTCGCATGGGTGATGGAGTGGCTGGCAATTTCGTAGCCTTCAGCAGCATCTTTCCTGAAATCATCCCAGCTTGAACCTTCAGCCTGCAAATACTCAGGGCAGGGCTCGTAACCAGGCTGAAGATCGCCGTTGCGTACTTTCGCGTAAAGCGAATCCATCAGTTTAAATGCCCTGTCTTTATGACCCGAATCGTATGCGCCACCTGCGCGGGTGTGGTAGGATATAGTGCCTTTGTAACCCAAATACCCTGCTGCCGAACATCTTTCTAAAAAATTTTGGTCGTTGGTTGGCACGGTAGCCGATTCCTTAATAATATCCTGTACCGGTCTGCCGATAAATTTACCCTGGTATTTTGAGCCGGTTATTGGCCCGGTGATCACAAAAAATGTAGCCGGTAATTTCAGGCGTTCCATCACAGGCAACGCCCGTGTAAACTGGTGCCTTGAGGCATCATCATAAGTGAGGGATACGGTGCCATTTTTGCCATATTGCCATTCGGTAACGGTGGTTGTGCCAACTTGCCCTTTGCATAGCAGCGTGCTAAAACAGGCAACGATAATAAAAAGGAGGCACCTTAGGTTAATTTGCCCGGTTGAATACATATTCAAATATAACTGATTGTAATTATTTTGAAAATGTTAGGCGGGCAAGTATCAGTATTGTTACCGCATAAAAAAGGGGCCTGAGCCCCTTTACATTACTTGTTATGGATGGATTAATTTACATTGTAAAAGAATTCAGCCGAAGTTATTTTGCCATCCTTCACGCCAAATACGGCCAACTCGTTCATTACATTGCGGCCATGTTCTTTGAAAGTAACATCGTATTTCATGATGCAGGCAAAATGATCAGCAGCTACGATCGGGTCTGAGACTTCCGCGCTATGCATCTCTTCAACCGAACTGAACCAGTTCTCAGTTGCTTTCAAAACAGCCTCTTTGCCCTCGGTCTTTTGCATAGGTGAACCCTCCGGTTCCGTGTTTACTACATGCTCATCATACAGATCATGGATAGCATCGATGTGCTTGCCTTCGCGGCAAAATTCAACCAGTTTGTTGGCGATGTCCTGTACGCTCATTGTTTCTACTTGTGTGCTCATAACTTTGAAGTTTTATAGGTGAATTCAAAGTTATGAAACAATTGTTCAAACCGGGTTCAGTTTGAGTTAAGAAATCAATAAGTTGTTACAGTAGCCGAATTTATACAGCTCACATATTGAAAATAATTCCCACCCGTTTACCGTCGAAGGTCATCGGGTGTTTCTCAAGAAAGTTGCGCAGCTTGTCGCCGTGTGTTTTTTCAGCATGGAGCATCAAACCATCAAACAGTAGTAGAAATCCACCCTGTAACAGCACCGATTCCCCATAACCTTTCATCTCTGGCGAGTTGCGCGAGTCGCCGGCCAGCTTGAGGTAGGCGCCGGCGCCAATATATACCACGTCGAGGTACATGTTTACCTTAAATATTTTTTGGATACGTTCCTGTTCCGCCAAAGACTGCGCGGCGGTCAGTTTTTTATTTTTGTCATTCTGCGTACCTGTATAACCAATCAGGGCGGTTACAAAGTTAATACTGCCCCAAACGGTGTTCATCTGGCCGAAATATTTGAGTTCCGGGCTAAGTTTGCTGATCCTTTCCGGTACCTGCACCGGGTTGCCATACATGTCATTTATAGTAGCCGTTATAGTTTTACTTCCTGTACCCCAGTTCAAATAAGCACCGGTACCCAGGTTCAATAAACCCCAACCGCCTAAATATTCTAACCCATTGGATGTAATGCGCACGCGTTCAGCATTATATTTTTTTAACGAATCCTGCTGTGCAAAGGCGTGGCAGCTGACAACGAGCAATATAAGGGTGCAGAGTTTTTTCATGTGATTTTTAAAAGTAAGTAATTATTAGTTAACCGCAAACTTAACCGGTTAGCTATTTTACTTTTTACCGGTTTACCCCCGATTAAGTTTTAGCGATGCGGTCAATAATTTGCTGCTCTGTACCCGTGAATGGCCCCGGCGACTCCATTTTTAAACTCGCCATTGCCGCAGCAAATTGTCCCGATTCCTGTATGCCCGCACCCTTTGACCGCTTATACAAATACCCCGCCATGTAAGTGTCCCCGCAGCCTGTGGCATCCACTACAGTTTCGGGAAGATAAGCCGGGATATCATAAAACACCCCTCCGCTGTAAATTACCGAACCCATGCTGCCATTGGTAATTACTACTTCCTTTACACCCCATTCAGCTAACATTTTTGCACCTTTTTCAACGTTCGCATAGCCTGTTAAAACCGTCATTTCGGCTTCATCGGCTTTTAGGGTATGCACATACTGTAATGTTTTTTGTTTCTCCGGCCAGTCGACAGCATAAACCTTGTTGTTTTCAACCTTGCGCAAATACCCCTGCGCATCCAGCGATACCTTGCCTTTACCCGCTAAAAATCTGACCAACTCAAAAGATATATCATTTGCCAGTAATGGGCCGAGGTGATAGAGTTCCGCATCCACATCACTCAATTGCGATAAAGTAAAAGGGTCAGCTTGCTGTAATACGTTTTGGGTGCGATGGTCCTGGTTCTCAGCATAAATGTTTTCAAAATATACTGTGTGCGCACTTGGATATGCCCAAACTTCTACGCCTTTCTCACGCAGTTCATCAACATAGTTCATCTCGCTTTCCGCGACGGATGTAACCAGCAGGTACGCAGCATCCAAATTTTGCAGCGCGCTTGAAAAGTAAAATGCCGTGCCGCCCGCCATGTATAGTGTCGACCGTGTGGTGACCACCTTATCCAACGTAATATGCCCTACGCAGCAAATTTTGTACATAAACAGCCTTATTGATCCGGAAAGATAAGGAATTCTGTTTATCGGGGAGCAAAACAGAAAACCGCTTTTAACTTTCTTTTTTCCTCTTTCCGGCTTGTCGGAGAGAGGGATGCCGGGCGAAGCGATGGCAGGGTGAGTCTACCCGTAAATATTGTGTGCTAAAAAATCATTTCTAAATTTACCCTTCGGATCGTATTCGGCTACCAGTTTTTTAAAGTCGGCCAGCTTCTCGTAATGTGACTGCAATACCTTCGGCGCCAGCGTAAATACCTTGCCCCAATGCGGGCGGGCATTAAACGGCGCCAGTTCCTTTTCAATGATTGGCAGCAATTTTAACACCGCTTCCGTTTCAGGTTTCCACGTAAAGTGGATAGTGACTGACGTCTGCTTGTGAGCAGTACTCATCCACAGATCGTCAGCTGCAATGGTGCGTATCTCGGTAATAAACAAGTGCGGGCCAACCTGTTTGCCCAGGCGCGCTACCGCTGTTATGGCCTCAACCGCATGTTGCAGCGGTACAAAATACTCCGATTGCAGTTCCTTACCACTACTTGGCGTAAAACCCATCTTAAAGTGGGGCAGACGCTCGTACCACGGTCCGGGTACACCCATTTGCTCCGTGCAGGCCTCGGCTGAATGCTCGTAAATAGGGTGCAGGTTTTTGGTTGCGGCTTTCGCACCATAAAATTCGGGCTGATTGTGGTCCTTATCCGTATCAACGCGACTTTTTATCCAAACTTCGTTGATACTGTCGCTCTGCCAATCGGTAAACAGGCTGACGCTGTACCCGGCCGAAACTATCTTTTCAAAATTTGCTTTCAAAGTGGCCATGGGCAGTTTTAAAAATACCCGCTGGCGCATCATATAAGTGGGTTCGATTTGCAATGTTACTTTGGTAATTACACCGATCGCACCCAAACCAACCACAACAGCATTCAGTTTTTCAGCATCAGCGGCTTTGGAGAAGTGCATAATGCTGCCATCAGCTATAACCACTTCCAAACCGGTAACGGCCGACGACAAATTGCCGTTTTTAATCCCCGACCCATGCGTAGCCGTAGTTATCGACCCACCCACCGATATGTGGGGCAGCGATGCCAAATTATGCAGCGCAAAACCATGCTGATCAAGGTAAGGCGCCAGTTCGCCGTATTTTATTCCGGCTTCAACCGTAACGGTATGTCCCTTGGCATCCAGCGATACCACTTTGTTCAGTTCTTTGGTTGATAGCAGGTCATCCTTACTGTCGGCAATGGTGTTAAAGCAATGCCGGGTGCCCAGCGCCTTCAGTTTGCTGTGCTGTTTAACCACCTGCTGCACTTCTGCGACCGATTTTGGGTATTGAACATTATCGGTACTGTAAGTGAGGTTGCCGGCCCAGTTTTTTAAACGCGGCTGTGCGGCAAATCCGCTAAGCGGCGATAACAAAGGTGTAGCCATCAGGGTAGTGCTTAATTGTATAAATATTTTTCTTCTCATGGTCGAATTGGTTAATACAAGGTAGTTTTTTTAGTTTGAAGTCAGATGTCGGAGGTCTGAAATCAGAAAAGGCAAAATCTGACCTCTGACCTCCGACTTCCCTCACCCCCCTTTTTGAATATCCTTTATCCGCTGCGCCACATCAACCATCGGGGCAATCCAGATGTTCTTTTCATTGGCTTTCAGGTAGTGCAATAGCGCGCTGTGTTCTTTTAAACCCACATTCAAATTATGTCCTCCGCCGACGCCGTGAAATAAAAATACCAGCAGCGTATGTGTTTGCTGCGCCTTTTTCACTAGGTCGATCATATACTCAGCCGACTGCCCGTTGATGGCATAACAATCAATATTGCTCAGATCGACTTGCGCCGCGGTTTGCAGGCCGCCGCTTACACCGCGAGCGCCCACAAAATCATTCTTTAGCGA
>Ga0206840_1017_pt1 | contig 40652 bp, 40 predicted proteins | sample Alteio_BWOrgCont_24_FD_152633 | JGI IMG/M metagenome (GOLD analysis project Ga0206840, IMG submission 152633) | Enriched cells from forest soil in Barre Woods Harvard Forest LTER site, Petersham, Massachusetts, United States -... | ecosystem: Environmental > Terrestrial > Soil > Temperate forest >... | reverse complement strand
TGCAATACAACTCCAAATTTTAAAAATGTACGAAACCAGGTATCATAAGGGAGACTTGAGCGCTTACCATTTTCTGGTAACAGGAGGGGCGGGCTTTATAGGTTCTAACTTGGTGGAATATTTAATAAAATACGGGGCCGGTAAAGTACGGGTGTTGGATAACCTTTCAACCGGGTTTTTATGTAACTTAGAGCCTTATTTTAACTATCCTTCTTTTGAATTTGTGCAGGGCGACATAAGAGATGAAGAAACCTGCCAGAAAGCCTGCAAAGGTCTATGTTTTTCCACTCGTTAAAGCCGCCTATGTTATATGTTTCTCCCACTTTTCCTTTATGGTAAATAACATCAATGGCCCTTGCATGGTCTACCACAAATAACCAGTCTCTTATGTTCTCTCCCTTACCGTATACAGGCAGAGGTTTGTTGTTTTTTATATTATTAATAAAAAGCGGAATCAGTTTTTCTGGGAACTGGTTTGGCCCATAATTATTAGAACAATTAGATACTACTACCGGAATTTTATATGTGTTGTGATAAGCTCTTACAAAATGGTCAGAACCAGCTTTAGAGGCAGAGTATGGCGACTGTGGGTCGTAAGAAGTACTTTCTGTAAAGAACCCATCATGATGCAACGAACCATAAACCTCGTCTGTAGAAACATGGTAGAAAAGGTGTTTGTCCATTTCCTCTTTCCATTTGTTTTTAGCGGCGTTTAGTAAATTTACTGTGCCTACTATATTGGTGTAGATAAAATCCATTGGGTGGGTAATAGATCTGTCCACATGCGATTCTGCAGCAAGATGTATCACTCCGTCAAAGTTTTCTGCTTCAAATAATTCGTTTACAAAAGCAGGGTCAACTATATCTCCTTTTAGGAATTTATAGTTAGGGCTGTTTTCAATATCCCTTAGGTTTTCAAGGTTGCCTGCGTAGGTAAGTTTATCCAGGTTATAGATAGTATAAGAAGGATAGTTTTTTACAAAAAGTCTTACGACGTGCGATCCGATGAATCCGGCTCCTCCGGTGATTAATATTTTTTTCATTTTGTTTACAAGCTCCAGTAGGCCATGTTTTTTATCTTGTTCCTATACACCCCTTTAATATCAATAAAGATAGGATTTTTATTTGAAATGGAATAAAAGTAATCGGCGGAAAGGCCTAAATATTCCTTATGAGAAACTGCCAAAACTATAGCGTCGTAGTTTCCTTCAATTGATGGGGAAAGTTTTATCCCGTACTCAAGTTCAAAGTCAACAGTAGAAGCCAAAGGGTCAATAATATCTACCTTAACATTAAATAACTGTAGCTCCCTTATTACGTCAATCACTTTAGAATTACGAATATCTGATACATTTTCTTTAAAAGTGGCCCCCATTACCAATACTTTGGAATGGCTAATGTCTTTGCCCTCTTTCACTAAAAGCTGCATTAGTTTTTTTGCAATCACTCCCCCCATACTGTCGTTTATATTTCTGCCGCTTAATATTACAGCGGGGTTATAGCCCAACTCTTTTGCTTTGTAAGTAAGGTAATAAGGGTCTACCCCGATGCAATGCCCCCCGACAAGTCCTGGATAAAATTTAAGAAAATTCCATTTTGTTCCGGCAGCTTCAAGCACTTCAAACGTATTTAGCCCCATCTTATCACAAATAATAGAAAGCTCGTTCATAAGGGCTATGTTCAAATCTCGTTGCGTATTCTCTATAATTTTAGCGGCCTCAGCTACTTTTATCGAAGAGGCTTTATGGATGCCTGCCTCCACAACCAGGCTATACAAATTCGCAATTTCATCACAGGCTTCCGCATCGCTACCAGATACCACTTTCGTAATTTGGGCAAGGGTATGTTGCTTATCTCCAGGGTTAATGCGTTCTGGGGAATAACCCGCTTTAAAGTCTTTATTAAACGTCAATCCCGACTCTTTTTCTAAAATTGGTATACACTCTTCTTCTGTACAACCCGGGTAAACAGTAGATTCATAGACCACATAATCTCCTTTTTTAAGAGCTTTGCCCACCGTATGCGAGGCGCTAAAAAGCGGTTTAAGGTCGGGCTGGTTATGAATATCTATGGGTGTAGGAACAGTGATTATAAAAAAATTTACTTTTTTTAAGTCGGCAGGATCGCTGGTAAATTCTATATCAGCATCTTCAAAGTCAATTTTCTCTAGTTCCTTACTAGGGTCAACACCTTTTTTCATCATCCCTACACGTTCCGGCTTAATGTCGAAGCCTACTACTTTTATTTTTTTAGCAAACGATAAAGCAATGGGAAGTCCTACATAACCTAAGCCTATCACAGCCAGGTATGCTTCTTTATTCGCTAATTTTTGGAATATCAATTTTAATAAAATTCTTTATGGGCAATGTCTTTCTCCGGTAACGATTTAAAATAATCGTAGGTCACCTTTAAGCCATCCGCTCTGCTTACTTTAGGCTCCCAACCCAGAATCTGTCTTGCCCTTGTTATATCTGGCCGCCTTTGTTTAGGGTCGTCAGTTGGCAGTGGTTTATATATTATTTTTTGGGTAGTACCGGTAAGTTTTATAATCTCCTCGGCAAATTCTTTAATAGTAATCTCATCAGGATTGCCAACGTTTACGGGGTATGCATAATCGCTCATTAGTAAACGGTATATGCCTTCAATTAAATCGTCAACATAGCAGAATGAACGAGTTTGCGAACCATCGCCAAATACTGTAAGATCTTCTCCTCTTAATGCTTGGCCTATAAAAGCTGGCAAAGCTCTGCCATCGTTCAGCCTCATACGCGGGCCGTAAGTATTAAATATTCTTACTATCCGCGTTTCTAATTTGTGAAAGGTATGGTAAGCCATTGTTATTGCTTCCTGAAAACGCTTGGCTTCGTCATAAACCCCTCTTGGGCCTATGGGGTTTACATTGCCCCAATAATCCTCGTTCTGCGGATGCACCACAGGATCGCCGTATATTTCAGAGGTTGACGCTATTAACATCCTCGCCTTTTTAGACTTAGCAAGGCCAAGCAAGTTGTGAGTGCCTAACGAACCCACCTTTAAAGTTTGTATAGGTATTTTAAGGTAATCTATAGGGCTTGCAGGAGAAGCAAAATGTAAGATGTAATCCAGCTCTCCAGGAACATGCACAAATTTGGAGACATCATGATGATAGAATTCAAAATCGGCAAGGTGAAATAAATGCTCTATATTTTTAAGGCTTCCGGTAATAAGGTTATCCATGGCAATTACATGGTAACCTTCTTTTATAAAGCGGTCGCATAAGTGCGATCCAAGAAATCCCGCTCCTCCTGTTACTAATACTCTTTTCTTCTTCTCAGCCATGATCTAGTTTCTACCTATTGATTCGTAATGAAAGCCCAACTCTCTTATTTGTAAAGGCTCATAAACATTTCTTCCGTCAAAAATCGCCAGGCCTTTCATTAGTGTTTTTATCCTGTCAAAATCCGGAGATCGGAATTCCGCCCACTCGGTAACTATAATCAGCGCGTCAGCCCCTTTTACAGCATCGTAAGAGCTTTCTTCGTAATGGATTTGGCTACCCAATAATTCCTTTACATTCTCCATTGCCTCTGGGTCAAATGCAGAAACTTCTGCTCCGTGGGCAAGTAGTTGTTTTATTATTTCTAAAGCAGGAGCTTCTCTTATATCATCTGTATTAGGTTTAAAGGCAAGCCCCCATAAGGCGATTTTTTTTCCTTTTATATCGTTATTAAAATACTTAAGGATTTTAGGAAGAATCACCGATTTTTGAAGGTGGTTAACCTCCATTACAGACTTCAGAATCTTAAAATCATAATTTACTTCCTCAGCCATCTTTCCCATCGCCTGCACATCTTTAGGGAAGCAACTTCCTCCGTAACCTATCCCGGCAAATAAAAAGCGTTTACCTATGCGGCTGTCAGTTCCTATACCTATGCGCACCTGGTCAATATTGGCTCCCAGTTTTTCGCTAAGGTTAGCCATTTCGTTCATAAACGAGATTTTAAGTGCAAGGAATGAATTTGCTGCATATTTGGTAAGCTCGGCCGAACGCTCGTCCATAAATATTACCGGGTTTCCCTGCCTTACAAATGGGGAATACAATCGTTCAATTAACTTTTTGGCCCTGTCAGATGATGTTCCTATCACTACGCGGTCTGGTTTCATAAAGTCGTCCACTGCCACACCCTCTCTCAAAAACTCAGGGTTAGATACTACGTCAAACTCAACGGTAGCATTTAGGGCTATTTGCGCCCTTACCTTATCGGCTGTTCCTACCGGAACAGTGCTTTTGTCAACAATTACAGTATAGTCTTTTAAAATATGCCCAAGCTTTTCAGCCACGCCCAGTATATAGGAAAGGTCAGCCGAACCGTCTTCTCCCGGAGGGGTTGGAAGGGCAAGAAATATAATTTTAGCGCCCTGTATGCCTTCTTCTATGTTAGTTGTAAACTCCAGGCGGCCCTCTTCTAAGTTCCTTTCAAATAGTAAGTCAAGGCCGGGCTCAAAAATAGGGATTTCGCCTTTTTTCAGGCGTCTTACTTTTTTTTCATTAATGTCTATGCAGGTAACATTATTACCTGTTTCAGCAAAACAGGTTCCCGTAACTAAACCTACGTACCCGGTTCCTACAACTGCTATTTTCATGAGTTTTAAAAAATAATTTGAGATTCAAAAATACCATTTTTTTTAACAGTTCAAATAAAATAAATTCATTGCCTGTCTGTAATAACCAATAACAATTTTATATAATTAAACTTTATCTAATTTTTTGATAATGCTGTCTTTAAGAAGTCCATTAAATGGACAAAACCTTATGTTTTTGATTTATACGATAAGCATACTATCTGGTTGATTTTTTTAATAAATAGTTGGGATAGCTTTATGATGCCCTGTCTGTTCAAAAAAAGTAGAAGGTAGGGGTTTACCCTTTGGTGATCATTAAAAATAACCACATTCCTATATAGTTTAGCAATAACGTCTATCTTCGTAAACTTTTTAGTTTTGGCTACGTTAATTAAAAATATTTTTTGAGCGTATATGAATTTTGAGATAACTGAAAATCAGAAAATGATTACCCAAATGATAAGGGATTTTGGGGCTAAGTACATAAAACCTAATGTAATGCTTTGGGATGAGTCGCAAGAGTTTCCGGTTCAACTTTTTAAAGAAATGGGCAAACTGGGACTTATGGGAGTGCTTGTCCCTGAAGTATATGGAGGATCGGGACTTAGTTATTTTGAATACGTTACCGCAATAAAAGAAATTTCTAAAATAGACGGTTCTATTGGATTATCAGTCGCAGCTCATAACTCTTTATGTACAGGGCATATTCTAAAGTTTGGTAACGAGGAGCAAAAAAGAAAATGGCTGCCTAAGCTGGCAACGGCAGAGTGGATAGGGGCATGGGGGCTTACGGAGGCCAATACAGGCTCTGATGCTGCAAATATGAGAACAGTAGCTGTAAAAGACGGCGACTACTGGGTAATAAACGGTTCAAAAAACTTTATTACGCATGGCAAATCATCTAACATAGCTGTAGTTATTGTGAGGACAGGGCAGACTGGCGATTCGCATGGAATGACAGCTTTTGTTATAGAGAAAACCACTCCTGGGTTTACCTCAGGCAGAAAAGAAAACAAGCTGGGTATGAGAGCTTCTGAAACTACAGAGCTTATTTTTGACAATTGCAGGGTGCATAAGGATAATATGTTAGGCAAAGAGGGGGAGGGCTTTATACAGTCAATGCAGGTGTTGGATGGCGGCAGAATATCCATTGCTGCCCTTAGCCTGGGCATAGCGCAGGGAGCTTTTGAAGCGGCTTTAGCTTATTCTCAGGAACGCCAACAGTTCAATCAACCCATTTCATCTTTCCAGGGAATATCGTTTAAGTTGGCGGATATGGCTACCGAAATTGAAGCGGCAAACTTGCTTACTTTTCAGGCGGCAGATCTTAAAAACAGGGGAGAAGCAGTGCGGAAAGAGTCGGCTATGGCTAAGTATTATGCCTCTGAGGTAGCGGTACGCACTGCCAACGAAGCGGTGCAAATATTTGGCGGTTACGGTTATACCAAAGACTTCCCTGTAGAGAAGTTTTATAGGGACGCCAAGCTATGTACCATAGGCGAAGGAACCTCTGAAATACAAAAATTAGTTATAGCCAGAAGCATATTAAAATAAATATTTGCTTTAGTTAAAAAATAGGGCTATTTTTGTAGCCTTAAAATCGTTAGGAATGATAATTATAAACATTAAAGAAAACGAATCAATAGACAAAGCTCTTAAACGCTTCAAAAAGAAATTTGAAAGAACAGGAGTTTTAAAAGAACTTAGGGCCAGAACGCATTTCGAAAAACCTTCTGTAAGCAGAAGATTCGAAATTATCAAAGCTGCCTACATTCAGCAATTGAATCAAAAAGAAAATTCTTAGTTAATAAGATAACTTACTTTATTTTTAACTATATTGGTATTATTCAATACGTAATACCATTATGGTTGATTTATTCTTAAAATACCTGCAAAACGAAAAAAGGTATAGTAACCACACGGTTATCTCATATAAGAATGATCTTTCCCAATTTTCGGATTATTTAGATACTACCTACAAGATTACTTCGCCTCTTCAGGCAGACCATACCCTTATTCGCTCCTGGATGCTTACCTTAATGGAGCAAAAGCTGGAGCCCAAGTCCGTTAACCGCAAAATTGCCTGTTTAAAATCGTACTATAAATTTTTTCTCAAAACCGGCGAAATTACCAAAGACCCTACCCTTAAAATAAAGTCGTTAAAAGTAAAAAAAGCCCTCCCCACTTTTGTGGAAGAGCACAGCCTTGTGCAACTATTAGATAACTTTATGTTTACTGATGATTTTCATGGCTGGCGCGACAAGCTCATTATGGAACTGCTTTACGGCACGGGGATGCGTTTGTCGGAACTCATCGACCTGAAAGAAGAAAATGTAAGCAGTTATGAGAATACCGTGCGTGTTTTTGGAAAAGGCAGTAAGGAGCGCATTATACCACTAAACAAAAGTTTAGTTAACCTTATACTAGTTTATAAGGCCAAAAAATCTGCGCTCGTTTCAGAAAACCTTTCCAATTGTTTAATCGTTACAGATACAGGGGAGCAGTTGTACCCCATGTTTGTGTACCGTACCGTGAGAAAATATTTAGACGCAGTTACTACCGTAGATAAAAGAAGCCCACACACACTAAGGCATTCCTTCGCTACACACCTCCTTAATAAAGGAGCAGATCTTAACGCCATTAAAGACCTTTTGGGCCATACCAGCCTTGCAGCTACGCAGGTTTATACACACAATTCCTTCGAGAAGCTAAAGGCAATTTTTGACCAGGCTCATCCCAAGTCGGGAAAGAACTAATAACTAACTTTCAATTTTCACTTTAAACTTTTACAGATATGAAACTTCAAATTCAATCCATCCATTTTGACGCCGATAAGAAGCTACTTGAGTTCATTCAGAAAAAGCTGGATAAACTGGATACGTTTTATGACCGAATATTAGGCAGTGAAGTTTTCCTTAAACTGGAGAACGGGGAAAAGAAAGACAACAAAGCGGTGCACGTAAAAGTGAACATACCAGGTAATATAATAGTAGCCAAAGAACTTGGTGGAACGTTTGAAGAAGCAGTAGACAAAGTACTGGAGAACTTAAAAATGCAGATCATAAAACAGAAACAAAGGGCGGCCTCTTACTAAATAGTAAATAAAAAATACATACCGGCGTGCGTTTTTATAATGCGCGCCTTTTTTATTTTTAGTGACGGCAACTCTTATTCAACCAACCGGTAAAATCCGACGTTTCACCTTATTGCCTTTACAACTAACCTATACAACCTTTTTAATAAAGTCTTGTACAAGCAAATTTGTAATATTGACTTTCTTTAAATAATATGAACATAATTAAAAATAAAAAAATAGCTATTGTAGGCGGTGGTCCAGGCGGGTTAACTCTTGCAAGGCTCTTGCAACTAAAGGGCACAGACGTAAAAGTATACGAAAGAGATGTAAATAAAGATGTAAGAGTGCAGGGCGCTACGCTTGATCTACACAAAGAATCAGGATTAAAAGCGCTGGAACATGCTGGTTTAATGGGTGCCTTTAAAGAAAACTACAGGCCAGGCGCAGATAGGATTCGTGGCGTAGATAGTAATGCAACCATCTTTTACGATGAGCATATTAAAGAGAAGAACGTAGATTTTAGCGATGAACATTTTAGGCCTGAGATTGACAGGGGGCCGTTAAGAAAAATATTATTGGAATCATTGCAGCCTGATACTGTTGTATGGGACAGCCAATTTATAACAATGTCGCAAGTTGGGCATGGCTGGAAATTGGAGTTCAAAAACGGGACAACATCTGTGGCAGATATAGTAATAGGTGCAGACGGAGCCAACTCAAAAATTCGCCCTTTTATTACGCCCATTAAGCCATTTTACTCAGGTGTAACCGGAGTAGAAGGCAATGTATATAATTCTGAAACCACAACGCCTGAAATACACCAGTTAATTAAAGGTGGGAAACTATTTGCTTTGGGAGATGGAAAGAGTTTAATGGTAAGCTCAAAAGGAGATGGTAGTTTAGATTTTTACGTAGGTTGTAAAACTGATGAACATTGGGCTAAAGACAGCGGCATAGATTTTGCAGACAAAACGCAGGTTCTTAATTGGTTTAAACGAAGTTTTTCCGGATGGGACAGCGTATGGCTTCAGTTGTTTGAAAAGAGTCAGCGACAGTTTGTTACAAGGCCTTTCTATTGCATGCCTTTAGATCAGACGTGGGAGGCATTGCCTAACCTTACCCTGGTGGGCGATGCCGCCCACCTGATGCCGCCATTTGCAGGCGAAGGCGTAAACATGGCCATGCTGGATGCATTGGAATTAAGCGAATGTTTATGCAGTGCAGATTTCACAGACGTGCAATCCGCCATTGCAGTCTATGAAAAGCAGATGCGAAAGCGGGCATCGCAGGCCGCACAAGAGTCATTAGAAAATACTGACTGGATACATTCAGAAAATGCCCTAGAAAAAATGTTGGAATTTTTTGAACAATAAAAAAGTTTAGTAGCTCTTATAGTAGTAACTGGTTTTACACTTTACTCCATTCTTCTAAGGTCAACACATCAGCCTGACGCGGAAATACCTTAGTAGTAAGCACACGATGTACTTCGGGGTCTGCGTCTGCACAGCAGTCTGATAATACAGTGATCTTGTAATCCTTATCAGCGGCTTCTCTTGTTGTGGATAATACTACCCCGCTGGTAGCAACTCCTGTAAGTACTATATGCTGAATGCCCTTAGATCTTAATATTACTTCAAGGTCGCTTCCGGTAAAAGCGCTAACGCGACGTTTAAAAACAGTAGGCTCTCCTGCTCTTGGCGCTACAATAGGAATTATTTTGCTGAATTCTTCCAGGCTCATAGCGCCCAGGCGGTCTTTAAAGGAAGCAAAACTTTTATTGTTCATATTTACTTCAGGCAAACCCTCCCTAAATGTTACTACTACATAAATAACCGGAATTTTATTACTACGAGCATGTGAAATGGCTTCAGCTACCTTGGCAGAGAAAGCTTCTGTGTCCGGTAACATTTTAGTTATACCTGTCAGCATATCCATTACAAGCAGAGCGGTATTTTGTGTGTTCTTTTCCATTGGTTAATTGTTTATGGTTTTAAGTAGTAATTTTATAATTATAGCGCTTCGGCTTCCTCCAGTAGTTCTTTATCTTTCTTAGTAAATTTATCGTTTTTCAAAAAATTATAAAATACAGCCGCTATTATAAGAGCTAGTATGCCCTGGCAAAGCATGGTATTAGGCGCCCCTAGTTGTTGTGAGATAGCGCCAATAAGCAGGCTGCCCAGGGGCAGCATACCAAATACCGCCATTGCTACATAGCTTATAACCCTGCCGCGCATTGCCGGCACAGACTCTATTTGTATAATAGTTATACAAATAGTATTCTGAGCCATTGAACCGAAGCCTGCCAGTACAGCAAAGGCCATAGCAACAGAAAAATAAACAGTATGCGAAAAACAAATAAGGCCTACACCTAAAATGGCAGTGTTTGCCAGTAATACTAATTTAAGATTTTTGTCAGATTTTAAAGAGGCTAGAAATAAAGTGCCTGTTATTGCCCCTAGTCCAATAAAGCTGCTTATATAACCAAAGGTAGCGGCGTCGCCGTTAAAGATTACCTTAGCAAATACAGGAATAAGGGTATCGTAAGGCATAACCAGCAGGCTTACCGTAGTAAGCAATAATAATATTATGCTTATATGCGGATTGTGTTTTAAATATTGAAAACCCTCTGTAAGTTCTGTGGTAATTTTCTTTTTTACGGCAGGCGGCTTAAATTCAGGGAACTTCATTAATAGTAAAGAAGCTAGTACCGCTATAAAACTTACAGCATTTAAAAGAAAGCAAATGCCTGCCCCAAATTTTTGTAACGTAATACCCGCTAATGCAGGGCCGATCAGTTTGGCTAAATTTACCATAGAAGAATTGAGCGCTACTGCATTAGATAATTCTGATTTGTCATTTACCATCTCATGAATTAGAGGTTGCCGCGCGGGCACATCAAAAGCATTTATGACGCCAAGCACAATACCTAAGATAAGTATTTGCCAAACGGTATAGCTATTCGTTAACGTTAATATGGCCAGCAATACAGCTTGTATCATAGAAGCTGTTTGTGTTACCAGTAATATCTTGTACCGGTTATACCTGTCCGAAATTATCCCTCCGTATAACGAAAGCAGAAACGAAGGGAACTGGCTGGCAAATATGGTAAGCCCCAGCATAAAGGTGGAATGCGTCATAGAATAGACTACCCAGCTTATAGCAGTGCGTTGCATCCAGGTGCCAATCTGCGAAACCGACTGCCCCGTAAAGAACAACGCATAGTTGCGGTTCCTGAAAGCTCTAAACGTACTGGCTACCTTTTCCCCTAATTTCATAAAATAAAAACTGCTACCAACTTTGATGTGTTCTCTTTATCAGGAAATCGTTTACTAGTTCCGGTTATGCCAAGCCTTTTTATTTAGGATACTTGTTTACAAAGTGTGTGCTTAATTGTATGCTTATTAAAGCAATGCCAATAAAGAAAATTAGTAACGCCCATTTGTTAGTTGATACTTTGCCAGCTTTAAAAAGAAAATAACCTACTACCAAATTAAAAAGCGCCCATAATACATTTACTAACGGCGATGATAATCCAAACCCTGGCGGATTAGAGAAAGGAGAAGGGAAAGCATCGCCTGAAACGCCGTTAACATAATGGGGAACAACGTTTGCCAAAAAAAGTCCTGCAAAGAATGCCGCAATATAATTATACCATTTCATTGTAGTTTTGTCAGTGTTTATAGCGCTGACGCCGCGCTTTTTTTTGTTTTTATAATTTAGTATCTATTAGTTTGTTTAAAATAGGCAGAGCCTTGATAAGCGTTTCTTTTTCTTTATCGGTAAGCGTTTTTTCAATAACGCCTTTCAGCCATTCATCGCGTTCGTACTTGGTCTTCTCTACCATTTTTTTTCCTAACGAAGTAATCGAAATAAATACTTTACGTTTATCGTCTTTAGAAGGGGTTCTTTTTATAACGCCATGCTCCTCCAGCTTTTTTAATATCTGAGACATGGATTGTGTTTTGACCCTTGTTAATACTGCAAGTTCAGTGGGCAGTAAGGAAGATTGGTGAAACAAATGACCGATTGTTTCAACCTCGGTCATAGAGTAAGAACTTATCAAAGGGGCCTGCTTCCGCAGTCCTTTATGCAATGCCGAAACTATAGTTCGCAAGGACGAAGATAACTCCATTGAATTCATGTAGAATAACTTAGTACGTTAACTTGTTAGTTTACCTTACAAATATAAATATTTTTTCTATGTCTTGCAAAATCGGGGATATCCTTTTTATGTTTTTTTAATTTTTCTCCGGGTTTAGAGGGAGTATTTGCGGATGATCATGTTATGTAAATTTTTAAAATAGCGTCCCTTATGTGCTATGTTTATTTTATAAAATTACAGAACAATTCTTTTTTCTTAAATGTTATAGTTTGGTAGTTGACTCTTTCCACTCAGGGTTTTTCATCGTGCCAATTGGCAAACGTTCAAAACCGTTAAAAACTTACATGGGCGCTTCAAAAAACAGAGAAATTTACAGAGAATAACAGGAAAATTAACAGGCGAATAACAGAGAGAAATTTTTTGCCATGTAATATTTACCTTCAACTAGTAGTTTTTTAAGTAGCACAAACTCCCATGTTTTATTCTAATAGGCGCTATTTTTATGAGTTAACCTGACAAAAATAGACCTCAATGAAAACTGACCCAAACACATTAGTAGCCAATAAAAAAGGCCCCAGTCGGAGCCTTTTAATAATACTTGTTCAAAATTTACTATTTCAGTTTAAACTCTTTTTTAATAGCGTCTACATAGTCAAGCTTTTCCCAGGTAAAGAACTCTATTTCTTTAGTAACCTTCTTTCTCACTTCTTCCTTCTTAGAGTTATCTTCCTTTACTGTTACATAGCTAAGTTCTACTTTCTCTTTGTATGGCTCCCTGCCCATGTGTCCGTATGCTGCTGTAGCAGAGAAAATTGGGTTTTTCAATCCAAGTCTTTCTACTATCGCCTTAGGACGCATGTCAAATATCTTAGATATTTTGGTGGCTATTTCAGCGTCGGTCAATTTTACTTTAGCAGTGCCATAGGTATTCACATTAAGCGATACTGGTTTTGCCACGCCAATAGCATAAGCAACCTGTACCAAAGCCTCGTCGGCAATGCCTGCTGCAACAAGGTTTTTTGCAATATGCCTTGCCGCATAAGCCGCGCTTCTGTCTACCTTAGACGGGTCTTTGCCAGAGAATGCTCCGCCGCCGTGCGCGCCTTTTCCTCCGTAAGTATCCACAATAATCTTTCTTCCGGTTAAGCCAGAGTCCCCGTGAGGCCCGCCAATCACAAACTTACCAGTAGGGTTTACGTGGTAAATCGTTTTGTCGTCCAGTAGTTTCTTTGGGATAATAGTAGGGATAACCTTGGTAAGCATATCATTCTTAATAGTCTTCAGCATGTCTTTCTCCTTGGCAAAATCGTCGTGCTGGGTAGATATTACTATGGTATGAACTCTTTTAGGTTTTCCTTTTTCGTCGTATTCAATAGTAACCTGAGATTTGGCGTCAGGCCTTAGGTAGGTCATGTCCTTTCCTTTCTTACGTATTTCTGATAGTTTTTTTACAATACGGTGCGAGAATGCAAGCGCCATTGGCATATACTCAGGCGTTTCGGTGCTGGCATAGCCAAACATCATTCCCTGGTCGCCTGCGCCTTGTTCTTTATCAATACCTTCGCCTTCGTTTACACCCTGCGCAATATCCGGCGACTGCTGATGCAGCGCTGTAAGTATGCCGCAGGAATCAGCCTCAAACATATATTCCGCCTTGGTATATCCAATTCTTTTAATGGTTTTTCTTACCACATCCTGTATGTCTATGGTAGCCTTGGTGGTAACTTCCCCTGCAACTACAGTAAGCCCTGTAGTAACCAGTGTTTCGCAGGCAACCCTGGAGTCCGGGTCCTGAGTAAGCATAGCGTCAAGCACAGCATCTGAAATTTGGTCGGCAACCTTGTCTGGGTGTCCTTCTGATACTGACTCCGAAGTAAATAAATAAGCCATATGGTAAGATTAAATTTTTTAAGTTTTAAACAATAACTAATCAAAATTAAATTAAAATGGAATAAAAAGAAATTTATTTGAAATTATATAGAAAGAGCAAAAATCGTGGGCCGTTTATTAAGGTCTGGGAGTTGTTCTTTCCATTCTTTTATTCTCTTGGTTTTGATGAACTGCTGCGCGCTGGTAAGGTCAGAGGCAATGCAAAGCTTAGTTTCGGGCTGACAAGTTCTTAACACATCTTCCAGCAGCTTGTTGTTCCGGTAAGGTGTTTCCATAAATAGTTGTGTTTGCCGTTTGCTCAGGGCTTCTTTCTCCAGGCTTTTTATGGCAGATGTTCTAAGGTCTTTTTCTATGGGCAGGTAACCATGAAAGGCAAACGATTGCCCGCTAAAACCGGAGGCCATAAGCGCCAGCAATATGGATGATGGGCCTACCAGTGGTATTATTTCCATATTGTGTTTGTGGGCGTAAGCAACCGCCAATGCCCCGGGGTCTGCTATGCCTGGGCAACCCGCTTCGGAAATTACGCCCACATCCTCCCCTTGGGGAATTAAATCAAAGAGTTGAGCAACTTCTTCTATGCTGGTGTCTTTATCCAGCTTGTGAAAGACCAGAGACTCAATACTTCTCCCCATTTGCATATCGCTAATAAAACGCCGTGCAGTACGCAAATCCTCAACCATAAAATAGGTGATATGACCTAACGCCTCCTTTATTTGCAAGGGCAATACCTGTAAATGGGTACCTGGCGCCAATACATTTGGGATAAGATAAAGTTTACTTAACTTTGACATGTTGCAAAAATAGGAATATGGATCAATTTGGCAGCCTTGGGAAGATATTAATAGTAGCGGGAATTGCAATATTTATCATCGGAATTCTGATTACCTTCTCTGGAAAGATCCCTTTTTTAGGAAAACTGCCCGGAGATTTTGCCTTTAAAGGGAAAAACTGGTCGTTTTATTTTCCGATGGCTACCAGCCTTCTTTTAAGTGTTTTACTTTCTTTAATACTATACATAATCAGAAAGTTATAATTTCTGAAACCTTTATGCGTTATAATAGTTGAATACATTATGAGGCAAAGTATTTTTAAATTAGGCTTTAGAATTATTTTTTCGGCGCTGCTCGTTTTATTTTCTGCCTTTATTATTAAAACAACAGTAGGGCCGGATAAGACTCATTACCAAAACAAAACTCTTAACTTCTCTATAGATCATCCTTTTGGTTGGACCCTGGAAGAGGATATGCCTCATTCAACAGTAAGCTTCAATGCCCCGGAAAAAGATAGTTTAGGACAGCCGTTGGCAATGTTTTACGTCCATTTTGTAGATTGGTCGGCAGGGATGAAGGAGAAGGAATTTGAGGAAACCCTTATTAATTCTTATTACAACGAATACAACCAAGTCAGGATTAGTTACAAAGAAAAAGACAACCATTGCAAGAAGTCGTGGGGGATGCTCGAACTTTTTGTCCAAAAAGGCATAGAACCTATCAAATACATCAGAACCTACTACCGCTATAATCCTGAAGGATGTATTATTATCTCCTACCAGGCAAGTGCAAAACAGGCCGATAAGTATAAAGCCATTATTGAGTCCTCTATAAAAAGCTTTAAAAACAAACAGTAACTAGTTTACCAAAAAAGGTTTTAAAGCTTCTATAAATTCCTTAGGTTTTTCGGCCTGTACCCAGTGGCCAGACCCCTGCACGGTTTTTATATCAACATTAGTGAATATCTTGCGAATTAGCTCCTCGTCTTTTGCTTGAATATAATCAGACTGCGACCCTCTTATAAATAAAGTCGGAATAGCTATCCTTATATTCTCATCCAGGGCCTCCCCTACGTTTTCAATCTTACTATTTATTACCGGCAGGTTTATCCTCCACGCAAATTCATTGTTCTCATTACGGTAAAGGTTCTTCAACAGGAATTGCCTCACGCTCAATTCAGGAATATAGGCGGCAAGTTGCTCATCCGCTTCCTGCCTTGTTTTTAGCGCTGCCAGGTTTAGGGATAATAACCCCTTAAGAATGGTTTGGTGGTGTGGGCCGTAATAGCGGGGAGAAATATCTACCACAACCATTTTCTTTAGCAAATCAGGATATAGTGAAGCAAACTTCATTACCACTTTGCCGCCCATAGAATGCCCTATAATAGTAGAATTTTTTATAGAATGATCGGCTAAAAACTCTTTCACATCTTCCGCCATTACAGTGTAATTAAACTCGTCGCTCTTTGGGGAAAGTCCGTGATTGCGTTGGTCTACGAGGTAGAGTTTAAAATTAGCCGCAAGTTCTTTACTAACTGTTAGCCAGTTGTCCGCCGAACCAAAAACCCCGTGAAGAATAATAAGCGGCTCGCCCTCTCCAAGCTCTCTGTAAAATAGTTTCATTTCAATTGTCTTAAATAAAGTTGAATGGTATTCTCAAGCCCATAATATAAAGCGTCTGCAATAAGCGCATGGCCTATGGAAACCTCTGCCAGGCTAGGGATATGTTCGTGCAAAAATTTAAGGTTGTCCAGGTCGAGGTCATGCCCGGCGTTTACGCCTAACCCAAGCCTTTCTGCCAGTTTTGCACAGGCAATATAAGGAGCAACGGCTACAGCTTTGTCTTTAGGAAAGTTCTTGGCGTAAGGTTCGGTATAAAGCTCAACCCGGTCGGCTCCGGTTTCTGCCGCCCCTTCCACAAACCGTTCTTCAGCGTCCACAAATACAGATACACGTATTCCTAACTTTTTAAACCCCGCTACAACTTCCTTCAGGAACGCTTTATATTTAATAGTATCCCAGCCTGCGTTGGAAGTAATGGCCCCCGGCAGGTCTGGCACCAGAGTTACCTGTTCGGGAATTACTTCTTCAACCAGCTTTATAAACTTCCCTTCGGGGTTGCCCTCTATGTTAAATTCCGTCTTTACTATCTTTTTTAACTCCCTGGCATCCTGGTAGCGAATGTGCCGTTCGTCTGGGCGGGGGTGTATGGTTATTCCTTGTGCGCCGAATCGTTCGCAATCGGCGGCAACTTTAAGCACATCGGGCACATTTCCTCCCCTTGCATTTCTGAGAGTAGCTATTTTATTGATGTTTACACTAAGTCGGGTCATTTATTTTGAATGTTGAATTCAGATTGTTTAATTTGCGCCGTTCGCATAAAAGTTTTCAATATATTAAAATTAATTAATCAAAGATATGAGCCTTAAACTACAAATAGAAGCAGATATTAAAACTGCTATGCTTAGTAAAGACAAAGATAGCTTACGCGCATTGAGAGGCATAAAGTCGATGATATTACTTGCCGAAACAGAAAAAGGAGCTCAGGAAAGCCTTACCAAGGAAGCGGAAATAAAGCTACTCACCAAGGCGGCAAAGCAGCGGAAAGAATCTGCAGAGGTATATAAAACGCAGGGAAGGGCCGATTTGGAGAAAGTGGAGTTGGATGAATTGGCGGTTATAGAAAAATACCTGCCTAAACAACTTACCGAAGAAGAGCTAATTGAAAAAGTAAAAGAAATAGTGGCTATTACCGGGGCCAAAGGGCCTGGGGATATGGGTAAAGTAATGGCGGTGGCTAGCAAAGAATTGGCTGGGCTGGCAGACGGGAAGGTAATTTCCTTTATGGTGAAGTCTATTTTGGGTAATTAGTAGGCTAATGAAAGCGGTTGATATTGTATTGGTTATTATTTTACTGGCAGGGGCATACAAAGGGTTCAAAAACGGTTTCCTGCTGGAAGTAGCATCATTCTTTTGCTTTATTATAGCCATTATTTCCGCTTTTAAATTATTACACACAGGCATTGTATGGCTTTCGCCCCACATGGAAAAAGGAAGCAGGCTTGTTCCTTATATCGCTTTTATTATCATATTCCTGGCAGTTTTTGTAGGCATTTTCCTTTTTGTCCGCGTTCTTAAGCGGATAATTGATTTTAGCGTATTTGGCACAGCAGACAATTTTATAGGCGCTCTGTTTGGTATGGTAGAAATTGCATTCGTAATCAGTCTGATTTTATGGCTAACCCAACAGGCAGGCATCCGGTTTCCTAAAGATTTTATAAGTGGGGCTGTTATTTATCCAAAGCTGGTTCCTTTTGCTACCCAGGTAGTTGGTTGGGTAAGTTATGTAGTGCCTTTCCAAAATATATTTCCATCCATCAAAGAAGCGTTAAAAGGGTAATTGATTCTCCTTATTGACAATTTCGACTCGTTTACTTACAACCTGGTTGATTATTTAAATCAGTTGGGCATGGAAGTAAAAACTGTTAGAAATAATACCGCGCTGGAAGAAATACAAAAAGAAAGTTACCAAGGTATTATCTTGTCTCCAGGCCCGGGCGTTCCTTCCCAGGCGGGAAATCTTACTAAAATAATAGAAGCTTACCACCAAAAACTGCCTATGTTAGGCATTTGCCTGGGGCATCAGGCGCTGGCAGAGTTTTTTGGGGCTACAATTAAAAAAGCCCTGAAACCTATGCACGGCAAAGTTTCCGAAATTATAGTTAATAATCCCCCCGACACTCTTTTTAAAGGCATGCCCCCTTCGTTTAAAGCGATTAGGTATCATTCCCTGGTGGTGGATGAACTTACGGCTGATATACAGGCGCTTGCTTATACTGCCGATAATGAACTTATGGTAATGCGGCACAAAAATCTTCCTATTTATGGGATACAATACCACCCTGAAGCGGCGCTTACAGAGCACGGTAAACAGGTTTTAGCCAATTGGCTTTTTATAAACAAGTTTATAGATTGAATATTCTCGAACTTTGTCTTATTTTGCACGTTTATAAAACAAAGGTCTATACATGGGATTTACAATAAAACAAGAAGGGGATTTTAAGTATCTGGATGAGGGTAAGGGAGATATATTGCTTCTTTTGCATGGGCTATTTGGAGCTTTAAGTAACTGGGAAGAAGTGATCCGTTCATTCTCTCCCCGTTACCGCGTTATTATACCTGTAATGCCTATTTATGAAATGCCTATAAAAACGGCAAGCGTTGAGGGATTGGTGGAGTTTATTCAGGATTTTGTAAAATTCAAAAACTTATCCGAAATGACTTTGCTGGGAAATTCACTTGGCGGCCATGTTGGCCTTATATATACTCTTCAAAACGGCGATAAAGTAAAGAATCTGATTCTTACAGGTAGCTCAGGGTTATTCGAAAACTCCATGGGTGGCTCATATCCAAAACGAGGTAGTTACGAATACATAAGAGAACGCGTGGCTTATACGTTTTACGATCCAAGAACTGCCACCAAAGAACTTATTGACGAAGTGTTTGAAATTGTTTCCAGCATTCCTAAGTGTATGCGTATAGTTGCTATTGCAAAATCTGCTCAAAGGCATAATGTAGCAAAAGACCTTGCAAAATTAAAAACCCCTACGCTGTTAATTTGGGGGCTTAACGACACCATAACTCCTCCTTTAGTGGCGTATGAGTTTAACAGGCTAATAAAATATTCCGATCTTCGTTTTATTGATAAATGTGGGCATGCGCCAATGATGGAACATCCTAAAAAATTTAATGATCTTGTAAATAAGTTTTTAGAAACAAAAATGGCATGACGGCGGAAGAATTAATTAATTCAATGATCCCTCCTTTAAAGATGGATGATAAAGCCTTACAGGCCATTAATTGGATGGATAAATTTCGCGTTACTCAATTACCCGTTATCGAAAACGACCTTACTTATAGAGGATTAATTTCTGAAGACTTACTACTGGAAGACAGCGACCTGGAAAGAGAAATCGGGGACTTTCCACTAATGCTGGAGGAAACCTACACTACAGGTAAAACCCATTTTTACGATATCATAAAGCTTGCCATAAAACACAATCTTCAGCTTATTGCTGTGGTGGATGAGGAGAAGAAGTTTTTAGGGGTGGTATCTGTTAACGAAACGTCTTCTGCCATTGGGCAAATGTTTGCCAACCAGGAAACAGGCGGTATTATTGTTTTGTCCTTAAAAGAAAGAGATTATTCACTGGCAGAGATAAGCCGGTTAATAGAGTCGAACAATGTTAAAATCCTCAGTTCATTTGTGGCTACAGATGAATACGATTCTGCGCTAATAAAACTTACGCTTAAACTAAATAAAACAGATCTTTCCCGGATAATAGCTACATTGGAAAGGTTTAGTTATAAGATTATTGCCCAGTTTCAGGAAACGGAACTATTAAGCAACGACAAAGAGCGCCTTGACCTTTTATTAAGGTATTTAAATATTTAATAAATTTTTTTCTTTACCATTAAACAATTTTCCCCGGTTACTTTACTATGAGAATAGCAATACATGGAAGATCTTTCAGGGAAGAGGCTGCTACTCATGTTAAAGAGTTACTTAGTCATTTGAAAGCCAGAGGAGCCGAAGTAATTATTTATGATCCATTTAGCGAGTTTTTAAAAAAGAATGGCTTGGATGGATATGGCAAAACCTATTCTGAAAAAACAGAACTGGCCGGGGCTGACTTTGTATTTAGCGTGGGGGGGGATGGCACTTTATTAGAAGCGGTAACTTATGTAGGCGAAAAACAAATACCTATTTTAGGTATAAACGCTGGGCGCCTTGGCTTTCTGGCAACAACGCAAAGGACTGATATACAAAGCGCCATTGATGCTTTATATGATGGAAATTACAAATACGACGAGCGTATACTAATAAAATTAGTGTCAGAAGAAGATTTGTTTGACGGAGTGAATTTTGGGTTAAACGAATTTGCCATTTTCAAAAAGGATTCATCTTCTATGATTGTGGTGCATACTTACATTGATGGGGAGTATTTGAACTCTTATTGGGCAGACGGGTTAATAGTGTCTACCCCTACTGGTAGTACAGGATATTCATTAAGCTGCGGAGGGCCATTAATGCTTCCACAGCTAAATAATTTTATTATTGCCCCGGTTAGTCCGCACAATCTTAATGTTCGTCCCATGATAGTTTCTGACGCCAGCGTTATATCTTTTGAAATAGAGGGCAGAAGCAACAACTTCCTGGTATCATTGGATTCGCGTTCAAAAACCGTAGAGGCAACCACAAAGCTGGCAGTTAAAAAAGAAGACTTTAAAGCAAGGCTGGTAGAACTAAAGGGATATAACTATTTTCAAACCTTGCGAAACAAATTAAATTGGGGTTTAGACCTTCGCAATTAATTTGTATTATAAAAGAAAATTTATATATATTTGTATTTTTCGGATTTGTTCTAATAGTTAATTATTAAAATATTAAAAAAACGGGAATCCCAGTTTAGTATTTATGAAAAAAATTCTTCCCTTTATAGTAGTATTCTTATTGGTGGGGCTTAGCGGACAAATAAACGCCCAAGGCTTTCCCAAAAAAAACAGGTATACCAGCATTGGTGTCAATATTAATGCTATGAACTATGTGGGCGACGAGGATCCGGGGCCAAGTTTTATTAGTCCGGGGCTTAAATTTACCAGGCCTAATATTGGGATTGAATACATCTACAGGTTTGCCCCCCGGGTTTCTTTCAGGGGTAATATTTCTGATGGAGAAATTGGCGGTAGCGACCAGAAAAATGCCGATTACAGCGAAAAAAATATTTTCAGGAAAATTCGTAACGAAGATTTTAAGAGCAATATTTTTGAAGCAAAAGCCGACGTTATTATAGACCTTTTTGAAAATAGGGGAAAATATACAAAACGCCCGGACTATACCCCTTATATTGCGGTAGGTTTGGCCTACTTTCACATGAATCCTAAGGGGCAGATTAACAACGCAGGACAATGGTATGCGCTGGAACCCCAAAAGCTGGAAGGCCAGAGTTTCTCTCTAAATCAGATAGCTATTCCTTTGGCTTTGGGTTTCCGCTATAAGTTAAGCAAGCAATGGGATCTCTCTTTCGAAATAGGATGGAGAAAAACCTTTACCGGTTACTTAGACGGCGTTAGCAGCAAATATTATGACCCTTCTGCCTTAGGCGCAGCCACTAATTCCACAACTTACCAATTGGCAAACCAGACTTTGGCGGCTTATAATAGCGACCCAACACTAAAATCCTTTATTGACAGCCATTATGGAAATGGGCAGGCAGGTAGCGGCCTTGTTCCTGTATTAAATCCTAATGGAACGCCTGTTGTTAATGGTAATGGACAAACTGTAATGACAGTAAGAGGTTTTGGAAATTCAGGAGACCAGAGAGGAACGCCAAGGACTGATGTTTACATTCTGACTGGTTTTCACCTCACATACATTATACCGGGAAGGATTATATGTCCCAAATTCAGGTAATTATCAGCAAACTAATAAAACATATAAAGATAGGAATGTTTGTTCCTGTCTTTTTTATTATAATTGGCGCAGCTAACGCCCAAACGCACGAGTTTGGAGCAGGAATAGGAGCGTTTAATTACAGCGGCCAGCTATCCCCCAATTATAATCCTGTATTTTATAGGCCTGCGTTCAGTCTTTTTTACAGGCACAATACCACCCCGGTAATTGCTCTTAGAAGTGGAATTTACCTGGGCCAGCTTTATGCCGCCGATAATAGTAAAAACCCTGTGCCTGCATTAAGAGACGGTGTTTACAAAGCTTATCTGTCAGAAATAAGCGAAATAGTAGAATATAATTTCCTTAACTACCGCGCCCTTAACGACCCGGTAAAGTTTTCTCCCTATCTTGCCGGCGGCTTAGGTTTTTTTGTAAATAGCGCCTTTTACGGTGGCGGCAGGCAATTTGAGGTATGTATGCCTATGGGGGTTGGCATAAAATATAAACTTGGAAAGCAAATTAACCTGGGCGCTGAAATAATTGCCAGAAAAACCTTTACCAATAACCTTGATGGTTATGGTACAAAAGTTATAAATAACCACGAAACTGCCGATATTTTTAATAAAGACTGGTATTACTACACCAGCATTAATATAAGTTATACGCTTTATGATGTAAAGTGCCCCCAACCAATAAAATTTAAGTTTTAATTTATAGGCTCTGGTTTAGTAGCGCATACCCTTTTATAAAGTAATTTCAACATATTTTATTCTATACTCTTTTTCTTACCTTTGCTCTTCAACTTCAGGAATTAAATGTCCTTATTAGAAAGTATAGATAAAAATAAGCTTCCCGGGCATATTGCAATAATAATGGATGGAAACGGGCGTTGGGCTAAGCAAAAAGGGTCTATGCGCATATTCGGACATAAAAATGCCGTAACCTCTGTTCGGGAAGCAATAGAAGGTTGTGCGGAACTTGGCGTAAAATACCTTACATTATACGCATTTTCTACTGAAAACTGGCGCAGGCCCCAGGAGGAAGTCAATGCCCTTATGGAACTATTGGTATATACGGTACGCAGCGAAGTATCGGAATTAAATAAAAATAATATAACACTACTTACTATTGGCGATACTAACTCCCTTCCTGAAGTGTGCCAAAGAGAGTTGAAAGAGGCTATTGAAATAACAAAAAACAACTCCCGTTTAGTAGTGGTAATAGCCTTAAGTTACAGCGGTAGGTGGGAAATAACCAAGGCAGCCCAAAAAATTGCGTTGGATGTACAAGCCGGAAAGCTGAATCCTGAAGAGATAGATGAGCAGAAGTTTAATTCTTACTTAACAACAGCAGCCTTACCTGATCCCGAACTATTAATCCGCACCAGCGGAGAACTAAGAATAAGTAATTTTCTTTTGTGGCAAATAGCCTATACTGAGCTTTATATAACAAATACTCTCTGGCCAGATTTTCGCAAAAAAGATTTGTATGAGGCAATTATAAATTATCAGAAACGGGAAAGGCGTTTTGGAAAAATAAGTGAACAAGTGGCCAATCAATGAAATTTTTCGGAATACTTTTTTTAGTCGTTATCTTTTTTTCGTTTTCATATAACATAAAGGCGCAGCCTCTGTCTTCTGCGCCTATTACTATTAGTTATGCAAACCCTCAGGAATATATTCTGGGCGGTATTACCGTAAGCGGTATAGAGTTCCTGGATTCCGATGCATTAATTGCAATAACGGGACTTAAAGAAGGAGATAAAGTAATTATTCCCGGAGACCAGATAAGTAATGCTATTAAAAAACTTTGGGAACAGGGGCTTGTAGGCGATGTACAGGTAAATGTGGCAGGAGTTGAAGGCAATAAGATATTTCTGGATTTTGTATTAAAAGAAAGGCCAAGGTTGTCGCGCTACGTGTTTAAAGGGATACGTAAGCCGGATGAGGACGACTTAAAAGAAAAAATGGACCTGGTAAAAGGGCGGGTAGTAAACGACGCCTTAGTTAAAAATACTCAAAAGAAGATACGGAAGTTTTATATGGATAAGGGATACTTTAACACCGTGGTTAATATTGTTCCAGAAAGGGATTCTCTGACCTCCAACATGGTTATATTAAGAATAAATGTTGACCGAAAAGAAAAAATAAAGGTAAATGAAGTAATTATTATTGGAAACGATCAATTAGATGCCAAGAAGATTAAGGCAAAGTTGAAGAAGGTAAAGGGACGGAAAATATTAAAGATTTTGCCAGGCAATAAACTCATCAAAAAGGAGTATGAAGAAGATAAAACAAACATCATTTCTTATTACAACTCACAAGGGTTTAGGGACGCCGTTATATTGAACGATTCTATTGGAGCCCATAATGATAAGTCTGTTAATGTATACATTACGGTATCTGAAGGAAGAAAATACTATTTTAGAAATATTACCTGGACGGGCAATTATATCTACGACGACAAGGCCTTAAATAAGATCCTAAACATCAAAAAGGGCGATATTTATAACCAGGAAATGCTTTCCCGCAGGTTAAGTTATAACCCTTCGGGTATAGATGTAAGCAGTCTTTACCTGGATGATGGCTACCTTTTCTTTAGCGTGGACCCTGTGGAAGTATTAGTAGAAGGAGACTCCATTGATATTGAAATGCGTATGCATGAAGGAACTCAGGCTACTATTGACAAAGTAACTGTAAGCGGTAATACCAAAACGCACGACCATGTTATTATGCGGGCATTGCATACTATGCCTGGGCAAAAGTTTAGCCGGTCAGACCTTATCCGCACACAGCAAACACTTGCCCAAATGGGTTATTTTAACGGAGAGGAAATAGGAATAAACCCTGTGCCTAACCCTGCTACAGGAACAGTGGATATAGGTTATACATTAGTAGAGAAGCCAAGCGACCAAATACAGCTATCAGGCGGATGGGGGGGGTATTATGGATTTGTTGGTACAGTAGGACTTGTGTTCAATAACTTCTCCATAAGAAACATTAGCAAACCAAAAACGTGGAGTCCGCTTCCTTCTGGGGATGGGCAAAGATTTTCCGTGAATGTGCAGGCCAACGGAAAGAGTTACCAAACTATGTCGACCTCGTTTTCGGAGCCTTGGTTAGGAGGTAAGAAACCACATTCATTCACCATCAGCGTTAATCACTCTATAAATTCATTATATGGCAATGGCCTTACTTCGCTTGCTGCACCAACTGGCTTCTTACATCTTTCCAGCATAACCCTTATGCTAGGCAAACAGTTAAAAAAGCCGGATGATTATTTTACCCTTGTACATTCTCTTTCTTACACTCATTATAATCTGCATAATTATAACTTCCTTAACTCGTTTAACCAGGGGCAGGCCAATAACTTCTATCTTACAAATACTATTTCACGCCATAGCGCCTGGGGAAAAAATAATGCGTTTCCAACCCAGGGAGCAAATCTGTCTTTCAGTGTTTTACTAACGCCTCCTTACTCATTATTCGACCATATAAATTATCAAAATCCTGAGTTGCCCGCTTCTACGCGCTATCGTTGGGTGGAATATAATAAATACATGTTTGATAACTCTTGGTTTACAACCCTTGTACCCGGCAAAGTCAGAAATCTGGTTCTAAATGTAAGGGCCAACTTTGGTTTTATAAGCTCTTACCGACGAAGTACAGGCGTAGGGCCATTTGAACGGTTTGTAATGGGAGGTAGCGGGTTATCAGGGTTCAATTACCTGCTTGGCTATGACATTATAGGCTTAAGGGGGTATAACAATAACTCTATTGGCCCTCCCGGTTCAGGAGGGGTTGCCTATGATAAATTTGTATTCGAGCTAAGGTACCCTGTAAGTATGAGCCAGGCTTTTTCTATATTTATGCTCGCATTCCTTGATGCCGGAAATGACTGGGGAAGTTTATCGCAATTTAATCCGTTTAGCGTTTACCGTTCGGCGGGTATGGGAGCAAGGATATTTATGCCGGCATTTGGCTTGGTAGGTATAGATTATGGTTTCCCGTTAGATGTTCTTCCAGGCTACACCCCAGCTATGATGAGGCAACATAGATTAACATTTACTATAGGTCAGCAAATTAGATAACATGAAAAAATTTAGTATTTTTATTTTTTCATTCTTATGCCTAACTTTTCTCGCTAAAGGGCAGAAATTTGGTTATATAGACAGCGATGTGATATTGAAACAGTTGCCCGAATATAAGAAGGCAGAGAAAGAACTGGAAGAATCATCGGCTAAATGGCAGCAGGAGATTGAGGGAATGAAGAAGAGGATTGAGGCCTTGCAAACTTCCTTTGCAGCGGAAGAAGTTTTACTTTCCGAGGAAATGAGGAAAGAAAGGCTAGACTCCATCGCTGAAAAAGAAAAGGCATACCGTGCGTACCAAAAAAAGATTTTTGGATTTGAAGGCTTGGTTTTTCTTAAGCGGCAAGAATTGATGAAGCCAGTGCAGGAGAAGGTATACAAAGCCGTAGAGAAAGTGGCTAAAGAAAAGCAACTTCAGGTTATTTTTGACAGGTCTGCAGACCTTGTAATGATTTATGCAACTCCTGTTCATAATTATACGGACTATGTGCTGGAGGAATTAGGCCTGGGGGATGCTAAAGATGTTATTGATAATAAAAAATAAACAATTAACTAAAATGAAAAAAACAATAATTTTTGGATTTGTACTGCTATTCACTGCTTTTAGCTCTTACGCACAGACTCATGTTAAAATAGGATATACAGACCCCAGCTATATTATGGGATTAATGCCCGAATCTAAACAAGTAGAAACCGAACTACAGTCCTACGAAAAACAATTACAGAGCCAGTTGCAAAACAAATATACCGAGTACCAGCAGAAGCTTGAAACCTACCAAAGAGGCCAGGCAACTATGCCCGATATAGTAAAACAGGACAAAGAAAAAGAATTGATGAGTATGCAACAAAGCATAAAAGAATTTGAAGAAAAAGCGCAGGGAGATATGCAAAAGAAACAAGTTTCTTTGCTTGAGCCGGTGTTAGACAAGATCCAAAAAGCAATAGATGCAGTAGCGGAAGAGAATGGTTACACTTACATTTTCAGTACTCATACAGATTATGGAAGCTCTGCAGTAATACTATATGCAAAAAACAAGAATGAAAATATTTCTGACCTTGTATTAAAAAAATTGGGTATTACACCTCCGGCAACCATCCCAGGCGGTACAGGAACTGCGCCTAAAGTAGGTACAACTCCTAAGCCAGGGCCAGCGCCAACAAAATAAAAAGCTAAAAGCAGAGAACCTTCATTATAGAAGGTTCTTTTTTTATATGCCCTTACAAAGCCCTTCACCTTTAAAGCAAAATGATAAAGTAGTAATTATAGCTACTTCTAAAAGATTTTCCGGCGACGTTGCCCCGGCTGTAAAACTACTAGAAAGCTGGGGACTTAAAGTAATACTAGGCGACAATCTCTTTAAGCAAGCAAACCTATTTGCAGGAACTGACATAGAGAGAGCTGATGATTTGCAGAACGCATTAGACGACACGGAAATAAAAGCCATTTTATGTGTACGCGGCGGTTACGGAGCTTCGCGCATTATTGACAGTATAGATTTTAAAAAGTTTATTAAAACTCCCAAATGGATAGTAGGGTATAGTGATGTAACAGTAGTTCATTCCCATGTGAATAACCTGAGTGTCCAAAGTATCCACGGAACAATGCCAATGCTGTTTGAAAGAGATTCGGCCGAGTCTCTGGAAAGCCTTAGAAAAGCCCTGTTCGAAGGAAAAACCTCTTATAATATTCCTACTCATCCGCTTAACAAGATAGGCGAGGTAAAAGCGGAGCTGGTAGGAGGAAACCTTTCGATACTTAGTACTATTACTGGAACAAAATCTGACCTGGATACTAAAGGGAAGATTCTTCTGATTGAAGAAATAGATGAATATCTGTATGAGGTAGATCGAATGATGATACACCTTAAAAGGGCCGGGAAACTTAAAAAGCTTGCAGGGCTTATAGTAGGGCACATGACCGACATAAAAGACGGAGAGATACCCTTTGGAAAAACAGCTTACGAAGTAGTAGCAGATGCAGTAAAAGAATTTAATTTTCCGGTTTGTTATGGCTTCCCTGCCGGGCATGAAAGAGAAAATTACTCCCTTATTCTGGGTAAAAGACATACCCTAAGGGTAAGTGACGATAAGGTTACCATTGATTAACTAGTAATAGTTTCTGAAGGGGATTACCTGATAAATTTACTTATTCCCACCATAAAATTAAAAGTATTAATGCCCTCGTTAGGCATTCGGGTATTGGCGTTGGACATGTGCCTGTTACGGAAAGCAGTGTTAAGAGCTAATGATTTGTTGAAGAAGAAATAAAATCCTGCTCCCATATTATCCGAAAATATAAACCCTGTTGCCTGGCGGTAAGTATGTACGCTTATGTAATGAGGGCCTGAACCAATATTGATATAAGAATAAATATTTTTTGTTAGCGGGTACATGTATTGTATGCCGAAGTTGCTTCCAAATTCAAAGGTCATAGAGTTGCCTTCCGGTTTTTTTATAATTACCGGGTTAAACTGTGGCTCAGCATAAATAGTAAATATGCTTTTATTGCTTTGTCGTTTGGTAAGGCGTGGAAAGTCTGCGCTAAAATGTCCCATAAAAAACAAAGGGATGTAGGCGCCCTGTGGCAGGTTAAGCGAGTTTATACCATAACCAACGCCAGTTAAAAAACCTTTCTCCCTTATCCTGAATTTTGGGACAGCCTTTTCCTGGGCAAAAACTGCCAAAGGTAGTAGCCAAATAAAAAGAAAAGACCTAAAAATAAATCCCATAAAAAACCCTTACCGAGATAATCTGATTATAAAGAACTCCATCCGAAATGTATATACTATTTTTATCTGATAATACTTCCACTCTTGCCCCTATATTTTTTCCTGGAGCAAAAAGATACCTCACTTCTGCAATGTATTGCATGGGTATATCGTAATTCGGAGATAAAGAATTAATCCAACCAAATACACGGTCTCTGCGGCCTTCCAGACCCCCTTGAAGAACAAAACGACAGTAACGGTAGCGGACTAATATATTTGAGCCGGATATGTTGGGAGAAATTCTGTCTCTGGCAAACTGTAGAGCGGTAATAGTAAGGCCCAATTCATTTTTGTCATTTATCCGAATCACTCCCATTGCCCCAAAGTCAAAGCGGTAGGCCAGTAGTAGGGCAGATTCCTGTCCATAACCGTGGCCTGTTACAAAACCAGTCCCTAGTTCTGCCGCCATAAAGTCGCCTATTTTTACTCTATATTTCTTAGCGGGGTTGTATATATAGTTGGCGACAAATGAATTTTGCATACGTGCAGAAACACCCCAGCCCCAACGGTAATATGGGGACTCAGGAGAAAAGCCCTGTCCGTTTTTTAAATCTAATCCCACATTCAAATCAAAGAAACCAAGATGAGGGTCAGAGTTCTGTTTTCTGTTTAGCGAATCATTCTTTACCTGCGCCAAAAGCAGGTAGGGGAACCAAACTGCTAATAGTAACAGGCGCTTTAAATAGTAGGTGGGTACAGTTGGTTTAAAATTAATCATTTAATGTGCAGAATTAATCCTTTGTCTCCTGTAGCATAAGTCTTATTGTCATTGGAAGGGAAAACGGCGTATAAGGCAGATTTAACTCCTAAAGGTTCTTCTTTCCATGTTATTCCCCTATCGTTAGTTAGTAGTAACGTGCCGCGTTCACCTACCGCATACCCATTTAATTTTCCTGAAAAATTTATAGAATAAATAGTAGCTGTATTTTCTGTTTTTATTGGATTCCAGGAAAGACCCCCATCGGTAGTTTTTAAAATTAGCCCCAGGTCTCCGGCAGCATAGCCATTAAGTGAGTCTGTAAAGCAAAGGCTGTATAACGATTTGAGCGTATTAGTTTCCATTGTCTCCCAAAATTCGCCGCCGTTTTCAGTTTTTAGTAAAATGCCGTTTGCTCCGCTTATAAAGCCGATAGTAGAATTAATAAAAAACACGGAGTATAGTCTTCCGCTTATTCCTGTTTTCATGCGTTTCCATGTCTTTCCGCCATCGTTAGTTTTTACTAGCGCCCCGGCATCGCCGCATGCGTATCCGGTTTGTGCATCGCTAAAAAATATAGAGAAAATATTTTCCTGTGTTTTAGAGGAAAGGGGCTTCCAGTTTTTTCCTGCATTGCTGGTTTGTAATATAATACCATTCTCTCCGGCTATGTACCCTGTATCTGTAGAAGGAAAACAGACAGAGTATAACCAACTTCCGGAACCGCCATTTATCGTATAATCCCAATTTTTTCCGGCATCGGTGGTTTTAAGTATAATGCCGTTTTGGCCCACTGCATAACCTGTACCAGGGTTAGTAAAGCAGATGGAGTTTATGCGGCAATCTATTCCTATTGAAGTTTTAGTACAGGCAAGCTTCTTCTCCTTAACGCTATCGGCAGGAGTATAGCCATAGGCATTATAGCCGATTAACAGAAGCAAAATAACAACTCTCGTGGTATACATTGGTAAGTACAAATATAAGAGATTTTAAAAGAGGGGGAAAGATTGCACTAGTGGAGAGCCTTTATATAAATTGGTTTTTCCGTCGTATGTTCAGTAGGGCAATAAAATTAATGGGCATAGTTTTTTGTAATTTAAGGTATTGTAAGGTTATGATACTATAATGCTAGTTAATTTAGAGGTCTGAGCTTCCTTTACTTTCCCTAAAAAATATTAACTTTATATGTGCGTTATCTGCAAAATTTCAGTCTGGCTATGAAGTTTAAGTTTTTAATTCTGGTTTTTATTGCCTGTATTACTGATGCGGTAGCTCAAAAATGCGCTACAGTAGAATACCAGAATATACTTTACCAGAAATACCCTCAACTAAAGGACGCCGCTGCAAAATTTGAACAGGCCATACTGGAAAGGACTGCCTTAATGTCTTCCTATAGAATAGAAGTGGGGCAAGCAGATACCACAAAACTTTATACCATTCCTGTAGTAGTGCATGTTATTCATAACAGCTCTCAAAGCATTATAGGCGATAGCGGAAATATTTCGGACGATCAGATTCTCTCCCAGTTCCCAGTAAGCAACAACGACTGGCGACGGCAAAATGCAGACACGGTAAATACTCCGGCTATGTTTAAGCCTGTTGCCGCCGATATGAACTTTGAGTTTTGCCTGGCCAGCCGCGCCCCTAATGGTAGCCCTACTAATGGTATAACCAGAACGTATAATAAAACTGGGCAATGGGATATTGGCGATGACGCCACGTTTAAAGCATTGTCCTATTGGCCCAGCGATCAGTATATGAATGTATGGGTAATGGCCAATCTTACTTATGGCGGCGCTTCGGGTATATTAGGTTATTCACAGCTTCCTTATGGTTCTCTTGCCGGTGAAAATAGCTCAGACCCCGGAGCAGCTACCGATGGGATAGTAGTTCTTAATAGTGGATTTGGAACTATTGGAACAGCCGCATACCCATATAATTTAGGCCGTACGCTTTCGCACGAGATAGGGCATTGGCTAGGCGGCTTGCGGCATCCCTGGGGAGATTGCGACTGCTGTACCGATTATGTGAATGACACGCCTTGGCAAGATGAGGCCGATTATGATTATAATCCATGCAGCATATATACATCGGATTGCCAAGGGCCGGAGGACACTGCAATGATTCAGAATTTTATGCAATACACCGGCGACAATTGTATGAACTTATTTACCACTGGGCAGAAGCAACGTTCCCGAATTGCTTTTTGGCAATGCCCACGCAGAGTAGCTATTTTAGAATCTGCGGGATGCTGCGGGGAGGGGGCAAATGCAACTTTACCCTTCAGTGAAAACTTTGAGCAAGACGACCTACAAACAAACGGCTGGGTAATTGCTGGCTACGATTCAACCGATAGCTGGCAGTATAGTAACTACGGAGGGTATGGCGCAAGCGCACACAGTATTACTATCAATAATACTACTTCCAACAATGGGAAAGATGCTTACCTTGTAAGTCCTTTCATAAATTTTACAACTACTGAAGCGCCTTACCTTAAATTCGACCTAAGCTATGCTGCAAACAGCGGCGCTCAAACAGACACCTTGATAGTATCTTATAACTATGCCTGTTCAGGCTCATGGGTTCCTTTAACAAAATTATATGGAGAGTCGTTGGAAACTACTACTATAATGCAAAATAATTTTATCCCAGACTCGGGGAACTGGAAAACAATTTACCTGGATTTGTCTGGATTAAAGGGTATAAATGGGGCCAAAATACGTTTTGAAGATCGATCTGCAGGGGCAAATAATTTATACATTGATAATATTGATTTTGATGTTACATCGCAACAGGCGCAGGTAAGCGCTTATCCTAATCCTGCAAATAACCAAATTAATTATAAAGCATTGTACGATGGCAGCTTCTCTATAAAAGCAGAGCTTTTTGATTACGTAGGAAAAAAACTGATGGAGCAGGATGCAACTGCTATCAACAATTACATTGGCACACTCGATTTAAATGCATTGGCTTCAGCTATGTACCTGTTACGTGTTACTATTAACTCAAAAACTATTACATTAAAAGTAATAGTTCGCAAGTACTAATCTTAGTTCTCGTTGTAGATCACATTCAGTAATGTTTCCCCTACGGCTTTTAAAGTGCTCTTACTAATGATCTTCATGTTGTCTTTGTGCGTATGCCAGTAGTATCCGAAATAGCCTTCTTGTCCATTGTAGTCAATAATATCAATCATAGGAATTTTTGCCAGCTCATTAACATACAAATGGTCGTCGGTAATGGATTGGCTTTCAGAGTAAATAAAATACTGTGAGAAGCCTAGGTGATTTGCCATGTCCCATACCTGTTTGGTAACATCAGGAGCGTATACGCGCGAATTGCCTTCCATTGCAAAGTGTGCATTCTCCGAGCCTGCCATATCCAGTAGTATCCCATAGTAAGCATGAGTAGGATTGTTTTTAGCCCAGTACTGTGAGCCTAAACAGTATGTATTTTCACTTTTCCCAGTGAAGAAACTGGGTGCGCCATAGTCCTCCCCGTCAAAAAGAATAATATCGATCCCTACCTTTGGAAGCTTGTCGCTGGCAGTTATGGCCTTTGCTACTTCTAATAGTATGCCTACGCCGCTTGCCCCGTCGTTTGCCCCGTCAATAGGTTTTTTTTGGTCAACAGAGTCCTGGTCGGCAAAAGGACGGGTGTCCCAGTGTGCGGCCAAAATAATACGCTTCTCAGCTTTTGGGTTTATAGAAGCAATAATATTGCGAAGCGCTAACATTTTCCCATCAAAGGCGGCAGCCTGAAATTGTTGAATAGTTACCTGAAAACTGTCTTTTTTAAGCTCTTCAATCAGGTAATCTCCGCACTGGTCGTGGTTTGGGGTGTTGGGTACCCGAGGGCCAAACGCCACCTGCTTATCAACGTAATAGTAGGCAGTGTCTTCGTTAAAAGGCGGGGCGGGAACATAAGTTTTGGTTACTTCCTTTTCCCCTGTCTTTTCTTTATTGTCGCAGGAAATGGCAGTAATTAATAAAACGCAGCCAATGGCCAGTTTAATACTATTCTTCATAAGCCCAGTCTATTTTATTTTTCATATCTTTTATTACCAGTCCGGCATTTTTAAAGTATGTCCTTATCTGATCTACTTTGTCGTATTGTTTATTAGCTTTAGCGTCTCTGTATATATCCAACAGGCCTGTTACCAGCGTTGCATAATCCTCTGGATATTCCTCTGTAAGCCCAAGGATTTGTTCTATTATTAGTATAAAATTATTTTTTAAGCGGTTAAAAAGAGATTGTGAAATTGTTGCCCCTGTTATAGCGCCTGTGTTAATGGAGTTAATAATTTTAGAAAGGGCAAATAAATGAGAGATGGCTATTGCCGTATTAAAGTCATCGTTCAACCCTTCAAAAGCGCCTGCTATAGCTGCATCAATTTCACTTTCCACTTTAGCATCGCTGTTTTCTGCGGCGCCTTCCAACGTAATACCTTTTAGTATTCGTAACGCATTTATAAGTTTCTTATAGCCCTTGTTGGCAGATAGTAAAGCTTCGTTAGAAAAGTCCAGCGTACTGCGGTAATGCGCCTGCAAAACAAAAAAGCGTATGGTCATGGGAGAATAAGCTTTCTGCAAAGTAGGATGATCTCCGTCAAACAACTGGTTCATGGTAATAAAATTGCCCAACGATTTACTCATCTTTTGGCCATTAATAGTAACCATATTGTTGTGCAGCCAGTATTTGGCAGGTTCTGTTCTGTTGGCGGCTTTGGACTGAGCAATCTCGCATTCGTGGTGAGGGAACATCAGGTCAAGGCCGCCGCCATGAATGTCAAATTTCTTGCCGAGGTATTTAGCGCTCATGGCGGAGCACTCAAGGTGCCAGCCTGGGAACCCCTCGCTCCAGGGAGATTCCCAGCGCATTATGTGTTCAGGGGAGGCCTTTTTCCATAAAGCAAAATCCAGCGAGCTTCTTTTGCCATGTTGCCCATCCAGTTCGCGAGTTCCAGCCACCAAGTCGTCTAGCACCCTTCCTGAAAGCTCTCCATAACTCTCTTTCTTAGCGTACTTCTCCACGTCAAAATAAACCGAGCCATTCGCTTCATAAGCAAAGCCATGTTTTATAATTTCCCCGGTCATTTTTATCTGTTCAGGTATATGGCCAGATGCTGAAGGCTCAATACTTGGCGGCAATGTATTTAGCTTTTCCAATGCGGTATGGTAACTATCTGTATAGTATTTTGCTACCTCCATAGGTTCAAGCTTTTCCAGCTTTGCCTTTTTGGCTATTTTATCTTCACCTTCGTCAGCATCATGTTCCAGGTGGCCCACATCTGTAATGTTTCTTACGTACCTTACCTTGTAGCCTAGGTATTTAAGGTAGCGGAATACAACGTCAAACGTAATGGCGCCGCGCGCGTGCCCCAAATGAGGCTCTCCGTAGACTGTTGGCCCACAAACATATATGCCAACAAATGGAGGATTTAGAGGCTCAAAAACTTCCTTCTTTCGGGATAAGGTATTATATACTTTTAAAGTATTCATTGCCGCAAATTAGTAAAAATATAACATCAGTTCTTAATAGAGAAAGAAGCTTCTATAGGATAATGGTCGGAATACGAGATATTATTATAAACTTTAAAGTCTTTTATAACAAACCGTTTATCGGCAAATTCATTATCAATCCGTAAAGGGGCCTTGCTTCTGTAGGTAAAACCCAGGCCGTTGCCCGCTTTTTCAAAAGCATTATTAAGCTGGCCGCTTAGTTTTTGGTAACAATAACTATAGGGCGTGTCGTTAAGGTCTCCACAAATTATTACTTTGTATGGAGATTCTTTAATGTAGTTATCTACAAGTTCAATTTGTCTACTACGTTTTACTGCCGCTTCTTTTATTATTTTCAAAAGAATTTTTAGGTCATCCTTATCCAGTTCCTCTAGCCGGGCCTCTATAATATTTTTTTCGGTAATGTTTAAAGATTGCAAGTGCATGTTAAAAATCCTCAGTGTGTCTTTACCCAGTTTAATATCTGCATAAATAACCTGGTTGTTTGATTTTTCTTTAAACCGAATAATACCCTTGCGAATAATTGGGTAGCGGCTAAACAAAGCCATGCCATAGGAGCCATTTCCATTATCTACATGAAAAGGAGTAAAGTAATAGTAGGGCATCTTTTCTTTTATTTTTTTAATAGAGCAAAATATTTTTGCGGTATCGTTGTTATAAAATTCCTGAAAGCATTTAATAGCGGCATCATTATTAATTATCCAGTCTATCATTTTACGAGAAGATTTTTGTTGTTCGTCCTGCAAATGAGAGTAAACATTAAACACTCTTACATTATAGCTAAGCACTTTAAAATCACCCCCCTCTTCCTGGCCGGGATGGATAGCTACTGTACGGGTAAGATAGGGAAAAGCAAAAAAAAGTATAAGCAAGGGTAATAGAGCTTTGTAGGGACGGAAGTAAGTCCAAAGAAGCAGCAAGATTATATTTACAAAAACAACTACAGGGATAAGGATAAACGCATATGCAGAAATGGGCAGTTGTGCGGGTGAAATATAGGGTAAAAAAAACAGCAGTAGGCTTAGCCCGGCTGTCACTATAGTAATGATCCAAAATATTTTTTTTGTCACTAGTCAGTTCTGTATTAAATGCAATATTAAACAGAATGAAGCGATTGTTTTTTAACTTTTTTTGGTTTAATGATAAAATAATATTAATTTTGTCTGAGGTTAGAAATACCTAAGTGCAAAGAGGGGACGGAAGTCCCCTCTTTTATTATCAATAGTTGCAAAATGGAGTTAAAGGAAAAGATCATTGAGCTGGTTAATAAGTACTTACCTGATCAGGATTTTTTCATTGTAGCGGTAGAGGTGGGGGGAAATGCAGGTATGAGGAAAATTTCGATCTTAGTAGACAGCGACAAAGGAATTACCATAGAGGCGTGTTCTAAGTTAAGCAGAAGCGTTGGGCATGAAATTGAGGAGCAAAATATAATTGATTCTGCCTATTTGCTGGAAGTTTCTTCACCAGGGGTTGACCGCCCTTTGCAGTCGAAAAGGGAATACCTGAAAAACAAAGGAAGAAAGCTTGCTGTTACGCTTAACGATAGCAAAATAATAGAAGGCATGCTGGAAGAGGTAAAAGAAGACGCCTTGGTAATAGCTGCCGAAGTTAAAAAACCAGGAACTAAAAAGATAGAAATAAAGCCTTTAGAAATTCCTTTTAAAGAAATTAAAAAGTCAAATGTTATAGTATCGTTTAAATAAAAATGGAAACAATAAACTTAATCGAGTCGTTTGCCGAGTTTGCGAAGTTCAAAAACATCGACCGCCCTACTATGATAAGGATCCTGGAAGATGTTTTTAGGACAATGATCAGAAAAAAATTCGTAAACGACGAGAATTTTGATGTAATCATAAATGTTGACAAAGGAGACCTTCAGATATGGAGGGTAAGAGAAATTGTGGATGATGAGTTTGCAGAAGACAGCTTTGATTATGATGAAAACAAGCATATTTCTCTTACCGATGCCAGAAAAATACAAACAGACTTTGAAGTTGGCGAGGAAGTAGCGGAAGAAGTGAAACTGGAAGATTTTGGCAGAAGGCTTGTAATGACAGCTAGGCAAACCCTTATCCAGAAAATAAAAGACCTCGAAAAAGATATTCTTTTCCAGAAATACAAAGAACTAGTGAGCGAGATTATTTCCGGGGAGGTATACCAGATATTAAACAGAGAAATACTCCTTATAGATGCAGAAGGTAATGAACTCATATTGCCAAGAAATGAGCAGATACCAAAAGACAGGTTTAGAAAAGGAGATAATGTTAGAGCAATAGTACATAGGGTAGAAATGCAGAATGGCAACCCCCGCATCATATTATCCAGAACTTCGCCGGCATTTCTGGAAAGGCTTTTTGAAAGCGAGGTTCCCGAGGTTTATGATGGGCTTATTTCTATAAAGAAAGTAGTAAGGGAGCCGGGAGAGCGCGCTAAAGTGGCTGTGGAATCATACGATGACCGCGTAGACCCGGTAGGAGCCTGCGTGGGGATGAAAGGCTCTCGTATCCATAGCATAGTAAGGGAACTTGAGAATGAAAATATAGACGTTATTAACTTCACGGACAATCTTGAACTCTATATACAAAGAGCGCTAAGTCCTGCAAAAATTACAAGTATCAAAATAGATCAGGATGAAAGCAGAGTTTCTGTTTATCTTCGCCCTGACCAGGTTTCATTAGCAATAGGCAAAGGCGGACAGAACATTAAGTTGGCCAGCAAGTTAGTGGGAATGGAAATAGATGTATTTAGAGAACTGGAGGCTACAGAAGAAGAAGACGTTGATTTGAATGAATTTAGCGACGAGATAGAGGATTGGATTATAGAGGAATTGAAAAGGGTAGGCTTAGATACTGCAAAGAGCGTGCTTGCGCTTAACAGGGAAGACCTTGTAAGAAGAACAGAGTTGGAGGAAGAGACCGTGGAAGACGTATTAAGAATATTGAAACAGGAGTTCGAATAATAAGTAATTTATTATTCAGGAAGAAGATAACTAAAGGAGCTAATTAATGTCAGAAGTAAAAATGATGAGGCTAAGCCAGGCGGCAAGAGAGCTAAATGTGGGAACATCCACAGCTATAGACTATCTTGTGGGTAAAGGCTATGCGGATGTAAACAACCCCAACTCCAAAATAACCGGAGAGCAGTATGAGATGCTCAGGAAGGAGTTTGCATCCTCCAGCCAGGATAAAAAGGAAGCTTCGGGCCTCACCATTGGTAAAAAACATTCCGATAGTATTGTTCATAATAATTCGGATGTTATCATTAAAAAAAGTAAGGATGAGGATGAGGAGATCCTTATTAAGAATCATAATGACAAAGTAAAAGAAACGCCAGCGCCGGTAGCAGAAGAAAAAAAGAAAAAGGAAGAGCCTGCCGACGATACTCTGGGGGTTAAGCTACAAGGCATAAAAGTTTTGGGCAAAATTGATCTTGACAAAAAAGCTCCAACTAAGGCCCCTATAGAACAGCCTAAGGCAGAAAGTAAGGAGCCAAAGCCAGAACCCGTTGCTGAAAAGAAGAAGAAAGAACCAGAACCACTAAAAAGTGAAACTGTTGTTGCTCCCGTAGAAGAAGAGGAAAAACCGCAACTACCTATACCAGTAGCTGAAAAAGAGCCTGAGCCTATAGCTAAAATAGTAGACGAGCCGGCAAAGAAAGAAGAACTGGTAGGAGGCAAAGCAGATACCTTAAAAGGGCTTACCGTACTAGGTAAAATAGAATTACCTGACAAAGCCAAGAAAAAAGAGAAACCAGTTGCATCGTCAGATATTAAAAATGACGATAAGAATAAGAGAAAGAGAAAGAGGGTAAGGCTTCCTCAGCAGAAAACCGGCGACAATACAAATACGACTACCACGCCAGGGCAGCAGGGAACAACAGCCCCCAATACAACTAGCCCTAACAGGCAGTTTAATAAGGAAAGGCCACCGTTTAAGCCAGCAACAGGCACAGGTAAACCAACAGAAAAAGAGGAAGTTAGCGACAAAGAAATACAAGATAAAATTAAGGCTACTCTTGCTAAGCTAAGCGGTAACAAAAACCCTGTTAACAGGGCAAAGTACCGTAAGGAAAAGAGAAGCGCTATTGCCGAAGCTCACGAAGAAAAAATGCTTCAGGAGCAAGAAGAGTCTAAGGTGCTTAAAGTTACGGAATACATTTCTGCTAATGATTTGGCATCTCTAATGGGCGCTTCTGTAAATGAAGTAATTTCTGCCTGCCTGGGACTGGGAATGTTTGTTTCCATTAACCAACGACTGGATGCAGAAGCTATTACAGTAATAGCGGATGAATTTGGATATTCCATTGAGTTTGCTTCAACGGAAGAAGAAGCAGAGATAGACGAAGAGGAAGAGGATCCGGAAAACCTTACCGACAGAGCCCCTATTGTAACCATTATGGGACACGTTGACCACGGTAAAACTTCCTTGCTCGACTATATAAGAAAAAGTAAGATCGCGCAGGGCGAGGCCGGAGGTATAACTCAGCACATAGGTGCATACAATGTAATCACGGAATCTGGAAAGAAAATTACTTTCCTGGATACTCCGGGCCATGAAGCGTTTACTGCTATGCGGGCTCGCGGGGCCAAATTAACGGATATAGTAATTATAGTAGTAGCGGCGGACGATAATGTGATGCCTCAAACCAAAGAAGCTATTAACCATGCCCAGGTAGCCGGTGTGCCTATCGTTATCGCTATAAATAAAATTGATAAACCAGGAGCTAATCCTGATAAAATAAAGGAAGAGCTTTCTAAAGAAAATATCCTGGTAGAAGACTGGGGCGGTAAATACCAGTGTGAACTTATTTCCGCAAAAACGGGGGTAGGTATCCCTGAATTGCTGGAAAAAGTATTGTTGGAAGCGGAAATTCTGGAACTAAAAGCAAATGCTGATAAAAAGGCTGCCGGAACTGTGGTAGAAGCCTCCTTGGACAAAGGAAGGGGTTATCTTTCTACGGTTTTGGTACAAGGCGGTACGTTACACATTGGCGATATAGTATTGGCTGGGGCTTATTACGGAAGGGTAAAAGCCATGACCGACCACAGAGGGGTGAAGCAAAAAGATGCAGGGCCGTCAACGCCAGTGCAGGTATTAGGGCTTAATGGAGCGCCACAGGCAGGAGACAAGTTCCAGGTAATGGAATCGGAGAGGGATGCCAGAGAAATTGCTACTAAGAGAGAACAATTACTTCGTGAGCAAAGCATACGTACCAAGAAACACATTACACTGGATGAAATTGGCAGAAGGCTTGCTATTGGTAACTTTAAAGAGCTTAATGTAATAGTAAAAGGAGACGTGGACGGCTCAATTGAGGCGCTATCAGATTCCTTATTGAGATTATCTACAGAAGAAGTACAGGTACGCATAATACACAAAGCAGTAGGGGCTATTTCCGAGTCCGATGTATTGCTTGCCTCGGCTTCAGACGCTATTGTAATCGGCTTCCAGGTACGTCCTTCAGCAAGCGCCAGAAAGCTTGCCGAGCAGGAAGAAATAGAAATAAGGCTATACTCCATCATTTACGACGCTATTAACGAAGTAAAAGACGCTATGGAAGGTATGCTTGCTCCTAAGTTAGAAGAAGTAATTACCGGAAATATAGAAGTAAGAGAAGTATTCAAAATCTCTAAAGTGGGCACTATTGCAGGTTGCTACGTAACCGACGGCCAAGTGAA
>Ga0206840_1015_pt1 | contig 42164 bp, 36 predicted proteins | sample Alteio_BWOrgCont_24_FD_152633 | JGI IMG/M metagenome (GOLD analysis project Ga0206840, IMG submission 152633) | Enriched cells from forest soil in Barre Woods Harvard Forest LTER site, Petersham, Massachusetts, United States -... | ecosystem: Environmental > Terrestrial > Soil > Temperate forest >... | reverse complement strand
CCCTGTTAAAATCGGTCGTCAGCAACAAAGGCGAAGCGCCTTGTAATTGATTCTTCCAGTACCCTATTTCAACATCGTAAGTTTTTTCATCAGGTAAGATCGTATCCTGCATTTTATGATAAGCGCTTAATAAATACTTGCAATTAATTACTAAATAAAATTAACAATTAAATACGAAATTATTGGCGGTGTATTTTGCATTTGCCCCAACTCCGTTTCGGTGTAAACAAACAATTATTATACCAACAGTTAAATTGTACTTTTCGTCAATAGAAAGCTTATACGGATTAAAACGAAAAATGCCTCAAATTTTTGAAGCATTTAATATATTTTATGAAACATGATATTATTTGTTCTTCAACAGAGAAGCTGCCCCTGTATCCAGGAACCATTGCAGGTCGCCATCAGTGGGTTTGATGAGTTGCGCCGGAAAATTTTCAATATCTGTTTTATCTTCAATTACATGATGTACCGCTTCTGCCTTGCCCGCGCCATAAACCAGGTAAGCGATGTGATGCGCCAGGTTTATTAAAGGCGCCGTCATGGTGATGCGATAAACATCCTGGTCCTTCAAAAAAACTTCCTTAACCGAAGCTGTTTTATCATGCAGCACAGGCGTATGCGGAAATAATGATGCTGTATGCGAATTATCACCTAATCCCAATAAAACCAAGTCAAAACGCGGCTCAAATCCAGCAAAATACAAATTGATGTCATTGGTGTACCGTGCCGCGGCCTCTTCAGGCGAAACGGAGGTATTTACCGGGAAAATTTGCCTGTAGCTCAAGTCTAATGGCTCCAAAATGGCTTTTTTAGCCATCAGGTAGTTACTTTGCGGATCGGTGTGCGGTACATACCGCTCATCACCGAAGAAGAAATGCACCTTACCCCATTCAACCCTGCTCTTAAACTTGCGCGAGGCGAGCAATTCATACAGTTTCTTAGGCGAATTTCCTCCTGACAAAGCAACCGAAAATTGCCCGTGATGGGAAATTGACTCCGCTGCAGTATCGACGAAGTAATTCGCCAGTCCTTCCAGTACTTCGTCCTCGGTTTTAAATACGTTTATTTTCATGATATTACTTTTTACCGTTAACAGGTAACGTAAACCAATTAAAGCCATCACGCGCAATTAAAGCTTCGGCAGATTCAGGTCCCCATGAGTCGGCCGAATAATTCGGGAAGTTCAGGCTCTTTTTGTTCTGCCAGGTGTTTAATATCGGCATTACCAGTTCCCAGGCAGCTTCTACCTGGTCGCCACGCATAAATAATGTTTGATCGCCCAGCATAGTATCCAATATCAGCGTTTCATAGGCTTCAGGGGCTTGCTGTGTATAGGTGCCTTTATAATCAAATACCATATCAACGGCATTCAAAACCATATCAATACCCGGCCTTTTGGCCTGTACCTGCAAACGTATACTCATCTCAGGTTGTATGCTGATAATGAGCCTGTTTTGTTGCCAGCTTTCAGCTGCTTCGGTAGGGAATATCAAATGCGGAACATCCCTGAACTGTATCGTTATAACAGATGATGATTGGTGCAGCCTTTTGCCCGTACGCAAATAGAACGGTACGCCCTGCCAACGCCAGTTATCAACGAAAAACTTCACCGCCGCGAAGGTTTCCGTATTGGACTGCGGATCTACTTTGGGCTCATCGCGATAAGCCGGTACTTCTTTGCCCTGCATCCAGCCACTGCCATACTGACCTCTCACTGTTGAAAGACGTACATCGTCAGGGCCAAACTTGCGCATTGCCCTCAATACGTCAACCTTACGATCTCGTACTTCGTCGGCATTAAAGCTCACAGGCGGTTCCATGGCTACGTGACAAAGCAATTGCAGCAGGTGGTTCTGGATCATATCGCGCAAAGCACCCGACCCGTCGTAATAATCACCGCGTTCTTCAACCCCTAATTGCTCAGTAACCGATATCTGCACATGCTCGATAAAATTACGGTTCCAAAGCGGTTCCATGATCGAGTTGGCAAAGCGAAACGCCATGATATTTTGCACAGTCTCTTTACCTAAATAATGGTCAATGCGATATATCTGGCACTCATCAAATATTTTGGATAGTAATTGATTCAGCTCTTTTGCGGTTTCCAGGTCGTGCCCAAACGGTTTTTCGAGCACTATCCTGGTTTTTAGTTTATCCTCAGCAAGCTTGGCTTTGGCTAGATTGGATGCAATGATCGGGAACAAATTAGGTGATACGGCAAGATAATAGATCACATTTGATTTGGTTTTCCAATCGGCATTGTACTTGTCTATCCGTTTGCCAAATTCCTTATAAGTTTCGGCATCCTTTACATCTGATACCTGGTAATAAACGTTTTTAACAAATTCCGCCCATTTATCCTTATCAGCTTTTCCGCTCCGCGAAAACTGGTTGATGTCATTCAGCAAGTTGGTGCGGAATTGCTCATCGGTAAATTGGGTACGGCCCGTGCCAATTATTGAAAATTGGGCAGGCATCCAGCCATCTAAAAACAAATTATAAAGAGCCGGGGCTATTTTCCTTGAGGTTAGATCACCTGTACCACCGAAGATGACGAATACAGTAGGCTCTGATTTTGTGCTTGCGCTCATAATAATATTTAAAGCTAAAAGTTAATCATTCTTTTTGGTCCATTGTGTATGGAAAACGCCTTCCTTGCCTATCAATTCATAGGTATGGGCGCCAAAATAATCGCGCTGCGCCTGGGTAAGGTTGGATGGCATCCGTTTATTACGGAAATTATCAAAATAGCTCAATGAAGCGGCATAAGCCGGTGCAGCGATACCCGCGCTAATCGTAGCGCTTAACACCGTCCGCGCTCCTTTTACCGATTCCGTAACCAGTTCTTCCACTTCGCTGTCCAATAACAGGTGGGGCAGTTCCGGATCATGCTGGTAGGCGTTGTATATATTGTTCAGGAACAATGACCTGATGATACATCCTCCTCTCCATATTTTGGCTATCTGATCCAGCTTTAGTTCATATTTATATTCTGCCGACGCGTTAGCTAACAAGTGCATACCTTGCGCATAGCTGATGATCATACTGAAATAGAAAGCCTGCTCTAAAGCTACCAGGAAGTCATTGGTGTCAACATCTAATTGAGGCTCTTCTTTGCTATATACGGCGGATGCGTCTATCCTTAATTGTTTGTATTTGGATAAATCGCGCATGGAAACTGCGGTGTCTATCGTAGGTATTGGCGCCTGCAGGTCCATCGCTACCTGCGATGTCCATTTGCCGGTACCTTTAGCTTTAGCCTCGTCTTTTATATCATCGATCAGCAAATGATCCGTTCCAGGAGCATTGTAAGCGAAAATGTCTTTAGTGATATCCAGCAGGAACGATTGCAAACGGCCTTCGTTCCATTTAGTAAATACCTGTCCAATGGCTGCATTATCCATCTTCAGGCCTTTTTTCATGATCTCGTAGGTCTCGGCGATCAGTTGCATTAAGCCGTATTCGATGCCATTATGCACCATTTTAACAAAGTGGCCCGATGCACCCGGGCCAATATAAGTGACACACGGATCGCCGTCAACCTTTGCCGCGATGGACTCCAATATCGGCTTCATTACATTATAAGCATCCTTATCACCGCCCGGCATCATACTCGGGCCGCGACGTGCACCTTCTTCACCACCAGATACGCCCATACCAAAGAAGTGAAAACCTTTGGTTTCCAGTTCGTCAACGCGACGATTAGTATCCGTAAAGTGCGAGTTGCCACCATCTATGATGATATCTCCCTGGTCAAGCAAGGGCAATAGTTCGGCTATTACATCATCTACGATTTTTCCTGCCGGAACCAGCATCATTATAGCGCGCGGTGTATTTAAACTCGCAATAAAAGGTTCAACTTCACTGAAACCCTTCAGGTTGCCATGTTCGTCTTCCTTTTCCAGTTGCTGGCCTTTGGTGGCGTCTTTATCAAAGCCGGCGCCTTTTACGCCATGGTCGCCCATATTCAAAAGCAGGTTACGGCCCATGGTACCCAGGCCGATCATGCCGAAATCATATTTATCAGATGTATTGCTCATAGTTGTGTGTTTTCTTTTTTCAATTCTTCAAGAATTTTTTTGGTAGACTCGTAGCCGGTGTGCTGAAAAGCCCTGATACCGAGTTTTTGAGCTGAATTTACAAACATTATCCGGTCGTCAAAATAAACGCATTGCTGCGGTAACGCCTGTGCAATACCCATCGCCAGTTTAAATATACCGGGGTCAGGCTTGCGCATATTTACTTCACAGGATGATACAAAGGCATCAAAACAGTCGTGCAATTTGAATTTTTTAACACGGTAATCATTCAGTTCTTTGCCTTCATTATTAATGGAAATCAGCCTGAAACCGCAGTCTTTCCGCCATTCCTTAAGCCATTTCAACGTACCGGGTAGTTCCTTTGATCTTGAATACATAAACTCTTTAAAATCCTCGCGCGTAAAGTCACGCGGGTGGTTAAAGATCACGGTATCCAAATATTCATCCAAAGTAATGCTGCCGATCTCATACACATTGAAAATGAAATTATGCAGTTCATTGACCTCGTCGTAATCAAGCCCAAACTTTTCAGCCGCTTCTTTTCTCGAATCTCTTCCCCAGCCGTTTGTAAGCAGGACACCGCCGATATCAAAAAACAATATCTTTAAGGCTGCTGCTTCCACTTATTGTTTCACTTTAGCTTTTTGATCCTCAATGGCTTGCAATAGCTTTTCGAATGGTTTATTGAATTTATCAATGCCCTCATCTTCCAGCTTTTGCGTGATCTCGTCGATATTAATACCAACTGATTTCAATTTATCCAATACTGCTGTAGCTTCAGCCAAACCATCTTCCAAAACATTGGCAGCTATACCATGGTCGCGGAAAGCCTCAATGGTTTCTAATGGGACGGTATCCACAGTATCAGGACCTATCAATGCTTCAACATATTTGGTATCCTTAAATGCAGGGTTTTTGCTGCTGGTGCTTGCCCAAAGCAAACGCTGTGGCTTTGCGCCTGCGGCAGCCAGTTTTTCCCAACGCGGGCCGCTGAATATGCGTTTATATATTTCGTATGCTTTTTTTGCAGATGCGATAGCCACCTCACCCTTTAATTCAGGTGCGCCTTTTTCATCCAGCATCGGGTCAACCATTACGTCGATACGACTCAAAAAGAAACTTGCGACCGATGAAATATGCCCGATATGGTGTCCGGCAGCTAAATGGTCTTCCAAACCGGCTATGTAGGCTTCGGCTACTTCTTCATAACGCGGCAAACCAAAAAGAAGGGTTACATTGATGTTGATCCCTTTACCAATAGACTGGCGAATTGCAGCCAAGCCGGGTTTAGTTCCCGGAATTTTGATCATTACATTTTTACGGTCAACCTTTTTCCAGAGCTCTTCTGCCTGGGCTGCAGTCTTTTCAGTATCTAATGCTAAAAACGGCGATACTTCCAAACTTACATAGCCATCTTCACCTTTCGATTCTTCATATACGCCCCTGAAAAGATCAGTGGCGCTTTGTATGTCTTTTATTGCTACACCGAAAAATATCTCTTCATTGTTGTCTGTTTTATCGGCTAACGCACTTATATCGCTATCGTAGTCAGAACTGCTGGTAATTGCTTTTTCAAAAATAGCCGGGTTCGAGGTTACTCCTCTTATACCGTCTCCATCGATCAGTTTTTTAAGGTTGCCTGATTTGATGATAGCACGATCAATAAAATCCAGCCATATACTCTGGCCGAAACTGTGTATCTTTTTTACTCTATTTTCCATTGTCAAATGATTTTAAATTAATGTTTTCTAAATAAGCCTCTCTATTAACTACGCAACTAAGACTTCTATATTGTAACCTATAAAAAGGCCGCTTTCAATTACCCCGGTTATCGATTTAATTTTCTGCTCCATCTTTTTATCGATCTCATCAAAATGGGCATCCAGTATTAAATTGCCATTCTCGGTTATCACCGGGCCATCTTTTCCTTTGGCCGGACGCAACACTAAACTTGTGGCCCCTATCTTTTTTAATTGTTCTTCCACATGCAGTAACGCCTGCGGGAAAACTTCGATCGGTACCGGGAAATTGGTGCCCAGCTTTTTAACCATTTTTGAGTCGTCAACCAAAATATAATTGACAGGGCTTGAACTGATCATCAACTTCTCCTTGAACATTGCCCCGCCCCTGCCTTTGATCAGGCTTTTGTCGGGGCCTACTTCATCGGCGCCGTCAAACAACCAATCGGGCATGTGTTCGTATAAACTGGTTAAAGGCACACCCAACTTGCTGCAAACCAACGATATTTCAATCGAAGTTGGTATTGCCTTTATATTAAGTTTTTCTTCCTTAACCTTTTTTGCGATGGCAAGCAACGCTAAGTAAGATGTAGACCCCGAACCCACTCCCAGTATATCGCCGTCCTTAACTTTCTTCGCGATCTCATCCGCTACCTTTTGTTTCCCTTCCCTATTGATAATGTCAGCAGACCAGGTAAGATTTTCGATGATGTCGCTTTGCCAATCCATTTTTTAGATTTGAGACGTGAGATATGAGACGCGAGACTTAAGTTTTTTGCAATTTTTTAACTCAAATCTCACATCTAAAATCTCATATCTATAATAATGCTTTTGCTTTTTTAACTACGTTATCAACCGTAAAGCCAAATTCCTTATAAAGTTCTTCTGCCGGGGCCGATTCACCAAATGTGTGCATAGCTAATATATCGCCCTCATCGGTTACATATTTATGCCAGCCCAGTGGCGATCCCATTTCAACAGCTAAACGTTTTTTAACCGATTTCGGGAAAACCTTGTCTTTGTATGAATCCGATTGTTTTTCAAACAATTCCCATGATGGCATACTTACCACGCGGGCATTAACGCCTTCGGCTTTCAGTTTATCCTGCGCCTGCATGATCAGCGATACTTCCGACCCGGTGGCTATCAATATCACATCAGGTGTTCCGTCCGGGTCAGACAGGATATATGCTCCTTTTTCAAGGCCAGATGCTTTGCCATATTTGTCCTGGTCGAGGATCGGCAATCCCTGGCGTGTGAATACTAAAACAACGGGCCCATCTTTGTGCTCAATCGCGGTTTTCCATGCCTGGGAAGTTTCATTGGCATCAGCCGGGCGGATAACCGTAATATTGGGAATTGAACGCAGGGAGATCAATTGCTCTATCGGCTGGTGTGTTGTGCCGTCCTCGCCTAAGCCTATACTGTCGTGGGTGTAAACAAATATCGGGCGTATCTTCATAATAGCTGCCAAACGTATCGGTGGGCGCATGTATTCAGAAAACATCAGGAACGTCGCACCAAAAGGGATAATGCCTTTAGTTAAAGCCATACCATTAAGCGCTGAACCCATCGCATGCTCGCGGATGCCGAAATGGAAATTACGGCCATCCCTGTGCTCCACGGTGAAAGAAGTGTATTCCTTTAAATTAGTATCAGTTGATGGTGCAAGGTCGGCAGCACCACCAATTAATGTAGGCAATTTAGCTGCTATGGCATTTAACACCTTACCTGATGCCTGGCGTGTGGCCATTTTAGGGTCAGTAGCTTTAAATACAGGCAGATCGGCGTCCCAGCCTTTTGGCAGTTCGCCGCTTGCAAACAATTCATATTCAGCAGCCAGTTCAGGGAACTTTTCCTTATATGCTGCGAACAGGTCGTTCCATTTTTGTTCTAAACCGGCTCCTTTTTCGCCGCATTTGCGATAATATTCTAATACCTCATCAGGCACTACAAATGATTTGTCCGGGTCGAAACCAAAATATTCCTTAACCAGTTTAAGTTCATCAGCGCCAAGCGGCGAACCATGTGCCCCCGCAGTATCTACTTTATTCGGACTGCCATAAGCAATATGTGACCGTACTTTGATCAGTGATGGTTTGCTTATCTCGATCTTCGCGTTAGCAATGGCATTTGAAAGTGCATGGGTATCGTTCACATCATCCACAACCTGTACATGCCAGCCGTATGACTTAAAACGCTCGGCAACATCTTCGTTAAAAGTGATATCGGTATCGCCTTCTATCGAGATGTGGTTGTCATCGTACAAATAAATGATATTGCCCAATTCAAGGTGACCGGCTAAAGATGCTGCTTCAGAAGCTACACCCTCCATCAGGTCGCCATCACTGCAAACGGCATATATTTTATAGTCAAATATGTCGAAACCCGGTTTATTGTACCTTGCAGCCAGGTATTTTTGACCGATCGCAAAGCCAACACCATTAGCAAAACCCTGTCCTAACGGACCGGTGGTTACCTCAATACCATCGCATAAACCATATTCGGGGTGACCGGCTGTTTTGCTGTGTAACTGCCTGAATTGCTTCAAATCATCAAGCGTGAGATCATAGCCTGTCAAATACAGGTAACTATACTGGAACATGCAGGCATGCCCCGCCGATAGGATAAACCTGTCGCGGTTGGGCCAATGCGAGTTTTTGGGGTTATAGTGCATAAATTGTGACCAAAGCACATGCCCTATTGGTGCTATAGCCATCGGCGTGCCCGGGTGGCCTGAATTTGCTTTTTGGACAGCATCGGCCGATAATACTCTTACGGTATCTATTGCTAACTCTTCGATGCTTTTTGTATCTGTATTCATATTTATTCAATTATTGTGCGAGAATTTATTCTACTAATGTTGGTATAGAAGTTACGAGGTCATGCCGCTCATCCTTGAGCCAAAGTCTTGTACCACCTTTTATTCCTTCCTGGTTGGTTACTATTTTTATGTTCTTATCGAGCTTGAAATTCAGTTTATCCGAGTTCCCGCCCCCTATATATAAGGTATCATAGTTGACTACGGTTTTTAAAACTTTCAAAACTTTCTTCATGCGATTATTCCACTTCTTTACCCCTTCTTTTTGCAGCGCTTTATCGCCGATATATTCGTCGTAATCCTTACCTTTTGAAATAGGGTGGTGAGATATTTCCAGGTGCGGCATCAATTGCCCGTCAACCAAAAGAGCTGTTCCGAAACCCGTGCCCAGGGTTACCACCATTTCCAGTCCTTTTCCGCTTACCAATCCCAGTCCCTGCATGTCCGCATCATTAACAACACGGGTGGGTTTGCCTAATTCTTCTCCAAGCTTTTTGCTCAGGTCAAAATCTTTCCACGCTTCGTTGCCCAGGTTTGGTGCTGTTTTGATGACGCCTTTTTTTACATAGCCTGGAAACCCAACTGATACCATGTCATATGCCGGGAATGATTTAACCAGCTTTTTGATAGCGGCTACCATGTTTTCAGGAGTCGACGGCATTGGCGTGGGGACTTTGTCATATTCCATTTGAAGCGCACCTTTATCATTTAAGATGGTGGCTTTAATGTGCGATCCACCAATATCGATGGAAAGAAATTTTGGTGATGCGCTCGCGTTTTTTTTCATGAAATAATGGAGAGGTTTATTTTTGGTTTGATTGATTGCAAGGCTGTTAATAGTTAGTGTCAAAATTACGACAACAATAGTTTAACTGACGATTTTTCGCTTTGTTTTTTATTTACCTAAAGTAATTTTTTTGAAGCGGATTTTATCTATACAAGCCTGCGCCCGGGTAGATTGTGCAATATTAATCAAATTAGATTTTGTAGCAACAATTATGGGGAAATTATATATGATTATATATAAATTTCATGCGAAATAAACAGGAGATTAATATGGAGCAACGAGCCCGGGTGATTTTAGATTTATAAACCTATTGCAATCATAAATCGTAATTCTAAACTCGTAAATTAAAAAGACGTCGGGGGCAGATTCGAACTGCCGTAAAAGGTTTTGCAGACCATCACCTATCCTCTCGGTCACCCGACTAAATAAACGTCCCGGCTTACCGGGACGTCGTTCAAACCAAAAAAACTAAATCACTATGATAAAGACGTTGTCCTGCTTACTGCAGATATTATTTCTTTTGAAGGAAAATTTTCTGAAAAGTCCCAATCGATATGGTCGTATAAAATTTTACCGTATTGAGATATCACATACGTTGCCAGCAAAGGTACGTTGGTATCAACGCCCGAAAACCTGTTCCATACCGGCTCATTTTCAGAATACACCCCGAATTTTTCGGCTATTTCCTTATTTGTATCAAAGTAAAAACTTAACGACAGGCCGTTATCCCAGGCAACTCTTTCAAGTTTCCTTTCCTTTTCAGCGCTCACGATCAGCAGGCTTGCATTATTGGCCCTTATCTCATGCTGGATAAGATGCAGTTGCTTAAGCAGGTTAAGTCCGTGTGCTTGCCAATGGCCCGAATAAAAAGCAATAACCAGGGGTTTGTTCAGCAACTGGCGGAGCAAAACCGGGCCATGTGTTTCAACGCCATTAAAGAACTGCTGCCACCTGAAATTATCCTTCTCCAATATAAAATCAGGAACCGCCTCACCCGATTTTATCGGACGTAACGACTGATAAGCCTTAAATGAAAACTCCCGGTCAGGCTCTATTTCTGACATATCGAAGGATGGATAGTTAACCTTATTTATCACTGCTAACATTTGAAATAATTTAATCCGATACAAATGTATATTAAATCTATCTATAAAGTAGTATTTATTTAAAAAAAATATATATTCCTTTTTAATTATTTGGTTTTCAATGGACTGTACATTTTTTTAAATATAGTATAAACATAACAGCCGGCGCAAAAACCAACAAAGGATTCAAGAAAAGCAAATACAACTATTATAACAGCCAGGGCTATGGATACGATCGCTAAGTTCAGCAACAAAAAAATCAATATAGCTGCCGAAAATACCAGCCCCACCCCTGCTGCAAAGCGTTTGGGCGCCCTGTCGGTAGGTTTATTTTTGATGCCAATTTGTTTGATAACAGCATCACTTAATATTCCAAGCAGGCTGTATTTACCCCAGTTATTCACCCGGGTAAAAAAATCAACTATAAGGAACGCGGGAATTATCCATAACTGTGTAAACAGGAATACAACAGCGAGTACTAAAACAAAAAAAGCGGTCAGCCTTGCCTTATTCTCATTGATGGTTACATAGTCGACAGGGCATTCTAACTCATTTTTCATCCAACAAAATTGATAAATTCTACCGGATTAGTCAAGTATTATTTATGGTAGTTGTTTACTCCACTCCTTTCACATTCATTTTCAGGATATAGATAGCTTTGGAGGCGGTAATGAATAAGTGATCTTTATCCTTCCCGGCAAAGCAAAGGTTAGCTGTCCAGGGTTCGTTGATGTCTATATGTGCGATCTTAATACCTTGCGGATTAAAGATGGTCACCCCTTTTCCTGTCAGGTATACGTTGCCTTGTGCATCCAGCGTCATTCCATCCGATCCAAGTTCGCAAAACAATTGTTTATTTGTCAAACTTCCATCTGAAGCGATAGTATATTTAAATGTTTTATTTCCCTTTATATCAGCTATATATAAATATTTACCATCGGGCGTTCCAACTATTCCGTTAGGTGCCTGCATATCCGAAACAACAGTAACCAGGTTACCGCTGCCTTTAGACAGGTAGTAAACATTCTGCCCATCCAGGTCAGGTTTCTTGCGAATCCAGTAATCGCGTTGGTAGTAGGGATCGGTAACATACATACTCCCATTTGGTGCTACCCAAACGTCGTTAGGGCCATTTAGGAGATGTCCGTTCAGATCATGCACCAACACTTTTATTTTCTTTTTGGGACTGATGGATATGAGCTCATCATGCTCATCAGCACAGCTGATAAGATTGCCTTTGGCATCAAAGTAAGTTCCGTTTGAGCGCAGTGTACTATCCATCCAAAGGGATAATTTACCATCGGCGCTATATTCCCATATCTTATTATTGGGCTGATCGGTAAAAAACACATTCCCTTTTTTATCCACCGATGGCCCTTCAGTAAAACTGAATTGTTTGGATATTAAATGAGGCTTTTCTGTTGCATCAAATAGGCCACCTGTTTGCGGCGTATCGATAATAGGTTTAGCATTGCTAACTACAGAAGCAATACTAAGAAGGAAAACAAAATATAACTTTTTCATATCATGGCGAGTGGAAAACGGGTGGCGGAAAAAGAACTTCACTATATAAGCCAAAATCACTTAAAGCGATACAAACCGGCGCTTTAGTGATCCTGAGCCTTACTTTATTCGTGGTTATATTTTTACCGAGACGTATTAACCTGTTACCACCAATACTTGTAGCAGTTGCTATCTGTTGCCACTTCCCATTCTGCCAGGCGTCTATACTAATTGCATCAATACGTTGCCCCAGTTTAATATTTTCGCGTAAGCGAATTATGTTGAAGGTTTTGTTTTTATGAAGATCCAGTACCAGTTCCGGCGTATGCACTTTATCGTCGGTCGCCCAATAACTGTAGCGATCATTGTCTAATAAGTTTGCCGGGCCGAACTTTTTCAGGTTCCTTTCTCTCACATTGCTGGCTTTAAGTGTTGCCCCTTTTGCCAGGTTAACTGCAAAAGTTGTTTTCAAATAATCGCCAAATTCTTTGAGTTTGGCAGCATCGTCTTCATTAATTAAACCGCGCTGATCAGGTTCTAAACCTAAATCAAGGCATGCTCCCCTGCCAACGCTTGCATAATATAAATTAACAAGCGAGTCCCATGTTTTCGCCTTACCATCCTGACTTTTATGATAAAACCATCCCGGCCTGAACGGCACATCACACTCGGCCGGCATCCAGTATTTGCCATCGCGCTGGCCTTCGGTGCCTTCATAATCTTTGGTATAGCCATTGCCCGGCATCTTACCCGAATCAGGTGCATGTGGTGTATAAGTGGCCCAGCAGGTTTCGCCGGCATGCCCGGCCTCGTTGCCTACCCAGCGCACATCCGGACCCACGTCGCCAAAAATAACAGCATTGGGTTGCAGTTTTCGTGCTATGCCCCAGGTAATATCCCAGCCGTAATAAGTAGAGCGGTCTATTTTACGTACTTCCTTTGCACCGCCATAGTAACCGTCGCCCCCATTAGCGCCATCATGCCACACAATAAATAATGGCCCATAATTGCTATACAGTTCCTGCAATTGCTTGCGGTAAACTTCTGTTACGTATTCGGGTTTGCCATATAGGGCGCTGTTCCTATCCCAGGGAGAGCAATAAACGCCCATTTTCATACCCAGTTTATTACAGGCATCGCGGTATTCTCTCAAAATATCCCCTTTCCCATTTTTGTATGGACTTTTTGATATATTATGTTCAGTAGTTTTGGTCGGCCACATGCAAAAACCATCGTGATGTTTGGCTACGATCACTACGCCTTTGAAACCTCCTGCTTTTGCCGCGCCAACGATTTGCATCGCGTTAAATTGGGTAGGATTAACGATCACCGGGTCCTCATCGCCATAACCCCATTCTTTATCGGTATAGGTGTCCGGACCGAAATGTATAATACAGTACATACCTGTTTCCTGCCATTGCAGCTGCCCTTTGGTGGGTATTGGCCCGTAAGGCTTGGGGGCAGTCTGGCTGAAAGCCAGCAAAAAAAACAAACAGGATAGTGTGGTAGTAATGGTCTTCTTCACGGGAATACAATTGATTTGCTAATGTAATATTTTGCAAACTATTTGCCCATTTTAACTTTTTATCAGCGAAATCATACAATCATAAAAATCAGCGGTCGGATTTCATATTTTTAGCAAATGAAACGTATTACCTTTACTTTCCTGTGCCTTTTTGCTGCCAATTTAATCCTTAAAGCGCAAACACCTGTTTATAAAGATATGAACAAACCGCTCGATGAGCGCGTCAAAGACCTGGTATCGAAGCTAACCCTGGAAGAAAAAGTTTCGCTTCTTGGCTATAACAGTAAAGCCGTTCCGCGTTTGGGTATCCCCGCTTATAACTGGTGGAATGAGGGTCTGCACGGCGTTGCCCGCGCCGGTGAGGCCACTATTTTCCCACAGGCCATTGGTATGGCAGCCACTTTTAATGATAGTTTGATCAGACAAGTTTCAACGGTTATTTCAACTGAGGCCAGGGCGAAATACAACCTCGCGATAGCCAAAGACAGGCATTTACAATATATGGGGCTTACTTTCTGGACGCCCAACATTAATATATTCCGCGATCCGCGTTGGGGACGCGGACAGGAAACTTATGGTGAGGATCCCTATCTAACTGCCACTATCGGCTCAGCATTTGTCAAAGGCTTACAGGGTGATGATCCGAAGTATCTGAAAGCATCTGCAACGGCCAAACATTTCGCGGTACACAGCGGGCCGGAAGCTGTACGCGATAAATTTGATGCTGTCGTAGATGAGAAGGATTTACGGGAAACTTACCTGTACGCTTTTCATGCATTGGTAAGCGGCGCTCATGTCGAATCGGTGATGAGCGCTTATAACCGGGTAAACGGCGTTCCAAATTCAATCAATAAAACCTTGTTGACAGACATTTTGCGTAAAGAGTGGGGCTTTAAAGGTCATGTCGTAACAGACTGCGGTGCACTGGACGATGTTTTTGAAACACATAAAACATTACCAAACGCAGTTGAAACTGCGGCTGCCGCAATTAAAGCCGGTGTCAATCTCGACTGTTCAACAGTGCTTCAAAATGATGTGATCAAAGCCATTCAGCAGGGATTGCTAACCGAAAAAGAAGTGGATGAACGTTTATTCGAATTATTACGTACCGAATTCAAGCTTGGATTCTATGATGATCCGAATAGTGTGCCTTACCATGCTTATGGCGCCGATAGCGTGCATAATGCCGCGCATATCGCCTTAACCCGCAAGGTGGCGCAACAAAGTATGGTATTATTAAAGAATAGCAATAATGTGTTACCACTTGATAAAAGCAAATATGCCAGTATGATGGTGATCGGCCCTAACGCAGCGGCATTCGATCCAATGGTGGGCAATTACCACGGTGTTACCAACAAGGTGGTTAACTTTGTGGAAGGTATAACCAATGCGGTTGGGCCGGATACGCGTATTGAATATGACCTGGGCGCTAATTATGACGATACCACGCATTTTGGCGGAACCTGGGCGGCAGGTAATTCCGAAGTAACCATAGCAGTTATTGGTTTATCGCCCGTTTTAGAGGGGGAAGCCGGCGACGCGTTCCTGTCCAAATCAGGGGGCGATAAAAAGGATCTGAGCTTGCCGCGCAGCGAGGTTAAATTTATGCAGGCGTTGCGGCAAGGTGTACGGAACAAACCTATCATCGCCGTAATAACAGCAGGCAGCGATATCGATGTTTCGGCTATCGAGCCTTATGCGGATGCCATTGTATTTGCCTGGTACCCCGGTGAGCAGGGTGGTAATGCCTTTGCCGACTTGCTGTTTGGTAAGATATCTCCATCAGGGCACTTGCCGGTTACATTCTATAAATCGATCAATGATGTGCCCGATTACCAGGATTATTCCATGAAAAACCGTACCTACCGCTATTTCAGCGCGCCGGTGCAGTACCCCTTTGGCTTTGGCTTGAGCTATACCATATTTGATTATCAAACCCGAACCGCGCCGGCTAAACAATACAAATTAAAGGATACCATAAGCGTCACTATCCAGGTAAAAAACACAGGCAAAATGGATGGTGACGAAGTAGTACAGGCTTATATCGAATATCCCAAAATAGACCGTATGCCTATTAAAGAACTCAAAGGTTTTAAACGGGTTTTGGTAATACAGGGCGGACAGCAATCAGTAACTATAAAAATTCCGGTTGCTGAACTGCAGAAATGGGATCTGAAAAAGAATGGCTGGCAACTTTACCCCGGCGATTACAAACTGGTTTTAGGGAGCAATTCGCAGGATGAAAAACTGAGTTATCCGTTCCAAATTAAATAATGTAAAGCACTGATTCACAAATTTATAGGTGTTCCATTTTTAAGTACGTCACTTTTGGAACACCTTAAAAGTTAAATAAATTTCGCATTAATTAATATAATTGATATTCTGAAACCGAAGCTGCATCGGCGCCAATGCACTGACGTCGCAGACTAGCCCGAAGCGACCGCAATTTTGATCGATAACCTAAAATAAATTCATTTACTTCCTTGCTTTTCTCCTGAATTTTTGCTAAATTTGTTAGCATGAAGCGGTCGGGAAGTGCTGATTTACCTTTGCATTATGGCTATGTTCCAAAGTGGTTGGCGGAACGTATGGCAAAGCTGGGTTTGGCGGTTGTGGAGACGATCGTGATGGATTATGGCAAGGACGAGGTGCTGCGGCGCATCAGCGACCCGTTCTGGTTCCAGAGCCTGGGTGCAGTTATGGGTATGGACTGGCACTCCTCGGGAATTACCACTTCGGTGATGGGCGCACTGAAGCGGTCTATTAATCCGCATAGTAAAGAGTTGGGTATCTACATCTGCGGCGGCAAGGGCAACCATTCGCGGGAGACGCCGAACGAATTATTAAAGATAAGTGAGCGCACCGGGCTGAACGGTACCGAACTGGTACGATGCAGCAAACTGAGCGCAAAGGTGGATAATACCGCTATACAGGATGGCTTCCAATTATACACACACAACTTTATCCTGAGCAACGAAGGCAAATGGGCCGTTGTGCAGCAAGGCATGAGCCCGCAAAGCAAAACAGCCCGGCGTTACCATTGGCATTCCGAAACGCTTACTTCATTTGTGGATGATCCGCATACTTCTATTTACGGACAAAATACTGGCTACATCTTAAACATGGCGGATAAGACAGCTGCTCCTTCCCGCAACGGCGTAATGCAGATCGCTAATGAAAACCCGCAAAACATGATCAGCGAGATCAGCAAACTGGTCATGCCCTCGCACCACGATGTGCGGGCTGAAAATGTCGACCTGAAACGCCTGGGCGCGGTGCTTTGGCTGGCTCACGAGAAACGCCCGGCTGATTTTGAGGAACTGCTTTTATTAGAGGGCCTCGGTCCGCGTACCTTGCAATCGCTGGCTTTGGTGAGTGAGGTGATTCACGGCACGCCATCCCGTTTTAAGGACCCTGCACGTTTTTCTTTTGCGCATGGCGGTAAGGATGGCCACCCCTTCCCTGTTCCCACCAAAACCTATGACGAAACTTTGGGCGTACTGCAAACGGCCATTTACAAAGCCAAATTAGGCAACAGCGAAAAAAGCGAGGCTATCAAACGCCTGCACACCATCGCCGAAAGGGCCGAAAAGGATTTTACGCCTAATGCTGATTTTGATAAAGTGATAGAAAAGGAACGCAATGATTCATGGAAATATGGTGGGCGCACGGTGATGGGCAAGGCTAAGCCGCCGGTGGAAATGCAGTTGAGGTTGTTTTAATGATTGTGATCAATAAGCTGAAAGCTTATTGAAAATATTTCCACGAGTTACGCTGCGCTAAACTCGCGGGAGCGCGTGACAAGAAGTTTAATATTACTGGCTACATAACTCCAAGAAAGAAGTTTAACTGCTTTTATTATTAGTCTTTGGGTTTTATCCGTTCCGCTCCTCCTCCGCTTCGCTCTGGTAACCTCTATTAAGCTTTCAGCTTAATATCCCAAACTAATGCATTAACTGAACATCAAGCATTCCCTTAATATCAGCGTAATCACGGGCACTGCTGTACAAATAATGTTCGGGTTCGTCAACCCAACCTGCAACAACAGGATTATTGTGCAGGTAATTAAGTTTCTGGGCCATAACAGCCGGGCTGAACAATTCAATAGGATGATTGCCTTGCTGCCAGAACTGAAAATTTTCATTAGCGGGATTTTTTCTTCCGGCTTCTTTAAAAAGTTTCATCATCCATTCTTTCCGGCTTTCCTTAGGATTTTCACTTATGGCCTCCACTATTTTCTTTGAAGTATGCCGTTTAATATCCCTCAGAATATCCTCCATCGGTTTGTCTTTTGTTCCTATGATAAGGTGTACATGATTGCTCATAATAACCCAGGCATACAATTCAAGCCCTTTGTTTGCCATACAAAAGCGAAGGCTGTCTACAAGAATATCTTTATATTCTCTGCGGGTAAAGGCATCTATCCAATCAATAACAGTGAATGTTACAAAATAAGGTCGTTCCTGGTCGTGAAATTTATAATTACGGCTCATGGTATGGCTAAGGTAATAAGCTGGAAGCTTATTATAAAATGCACCACGAGTTACGCTGCGCTAAACTCGCGGCAGCATCTGGTAAACTTGCGGCAGCATCGGTGCATTACATATTTAACCTCAAAACCCTATCCGCATTTTCATAAGCAATCTTTTTGATCTGATCTTCCGGCAAGTCGATATTTTTCAGAAACCCGATGCCCATTTCATTAGTGCTGAAAGGATAGTCAATTGAAAACAGGATATTATCAACACCAAAAGTATCCAAAGCCAGTCTCAGTGGTGGCTGGGTAAAAAACCCGCTGGTGGTAATATATAATTGCGCCTTAAATGTTTCAGTAAGCGTACGCTGATTGGCGCCGCCGTTGCCGGGTTTAAAAGCACGTTCGGAACGTACCATCATAAAAGGGAGCATTTCGCCCATATGCCCGACGATGATCTTAAGTTTTGGAAAACGATCAAAAACGCCCGCTGCTAATAAACGCAGCACGTGTACGGCCGTTTCCGAATGCCAGCCCCAGCCGTAACATGCCAATGGCTCAAACATACCAGCCGAACCGTTAATGTTACTGTAATAAGTATCGGCAACGCTTTTAGGCGGAATACCGGGATGAAGGTAAATTGGTACCCCGAGCTTCTCAGCACGTTCAAAGATTGGCGTAAACCGTGGGTGATCAAGAAAATGTTCTCCCACCATGCCCCGTATCATCGCGCCCAGGAAGCCATATTCTTTTACGGTACGCTCCAGTTCGTCGGCTGCGGCATCCGGGTTGCTTACAGGCAGGTGAGCAAAGGCATTGAACCGGTCGCGATGATCCTTTATTTTCTCGGCGGTCAGGTCATTATAATCGCGGGTAAAAGCCAGGGCTTCTTTCCCATCCAGCAAGTTGGCGCCGGCGCTATCTACCGAAAGCACCTGCATCGTAATGCCATTTTCGTCCATGGACCGCAGCCTGTTGCCGGTAATATCGGCCAGTTTGGGCAGCATCTGCTGCATGGCGGGCGATTGTCCGAAATTTCCTAAAGCGCCGGCCGGTAACCGGCGGGTTATTTCGGGAAAAGAAATGTGTTCTTCAAGGGTGACGATGCGCATATCAAGATATTTTTGTTTTTATTTAGTAAGACGATTATGTACGAATAACATTTTGAAATGATGATAAAAAATAGTTATCCGATAGATTTTGAGGCTTTTAAATGTAATGAAGATGGTACAAAAGATGCATACTATGTTATAGAGAAGCTCGTTAAGTTTGCACTTGATTCTCAATAATAACTTCATGAATAAAAAAGTAGCTGTTGCCCGGATACGCTATAATACCGAAAGCAATGGGGAAGATCTATGCTGGCGGCTCGTACTCGACGGGGAAGAAATACTGGTCGAGGCCGTCCATATCAATGCGCCTACCTATACTTCCAGGGATTGGATCGAGCAGGTCAATAAATTTAAGCACCATATTTCTATACAAAACTGCCAGGTGGCTATTGATGACGACGGCGTAGCGCTGATCACACCGGATGTCTAAATTCTTTCCTGGAGATCAACCCAACAAAATAAAAAAGCCCCATTTCATTGAAAAAGAGCTTAGGAATATATTATGAAGCGGCCGCTAATACCAGCGCCCCCTGTCCAGCCTGCTGCCTCCGTTAAATATGTTCAGTAATAGCAGTATTACTGCAATAACGATGATAATATGTATGGCGTCGCCGCCGACATGGAAGGCAAAGCCCCCGAGTAGCCAGCTGATTACCAGGATAACTACGATGATATAAATTAAACTTCTCATAGTTAAAGAACCTGAGCGGGTTGTATTTGTTTTATAACTTGATAATAAAGAGTTTGTATAAATATTGCCATAGCCTTTTTAACAAAAAAATCACCCCTGCTTTATTATCGCAGGGATGATTTTATATGATTGGGTTAAGTTTTAAATCTCTTTTGAGGAATTATCTTAGAAATTGAAGCCTAATGATATCTTAGGGTTAAAGGCTGCTTTTTTTCTTTTCTTAAAGATGTCCATGCCGTTGTTTGCTACTGCACCTACCGCCTTGAGTACGGGGGTTAGGAATGTTTCTATAAATTTCATGTTAGCTGTTTTCTTATTTGTTTAATTATTGGACCAGTTGATTATTGGTTGCACTGTTGCTGCTTGCATCTGCGGCACTGTTGCTTGTGTTTTCAAATTCAGCCTGTAAGCCTCCTTGTGGCGAGCCTGTTATGTTTTTCATGCTGTTATTGTTTACCTGTATGCTTTTGCTTTCAGATGCATGTACGCCGGTTAAAACATTGGCTACATAACAACCGTCCACTATGATATTGGTACAGTTGGAAAGATCAACGCCATACAGGCTTGAGTTTACAAACTTGCAGTGCGTGATGTGAATATTGTAGCAATTTACCAGGCTGATGCATGATAGCGCGCCGCCGCTTATCGAATCGCCGCTGATGGTTATGTCATGGGCGCCGTTCAGCGAAATTGGCTGTGATACTTTGTAAGCTGATACAGGAGATATATTTGTGATACCCTGTAATTTACCTGCAACACTCACCGGGCTGTTTTCCGGAACTATCTGGGCATCTTTCTTGCATGAAGAAACTATAAGTACTGATACTAAGGCTAATGTTAGGGTAACTCCGTTTCGCACTCGTTTTGCAACGCTTTTCTTTTTCATCTTAACTTTCTTAATTGATTGATGCGTCTTTTACGCGATGGCGGAGAGCCATTATTATCGACTCGATTATGAAAGTATTGTAGTCGTTTGGTTTACATCAAACAGATTATGAAAGCTTTATGGATGTTGATGGAAGTCGGAAATACAGGTATTGCGTAGTTTGTAATGGGGTTTTGGGCTATGGATAAGGAGATGGTTTTGGGACGAATGTCAGCTTTAATCTTACTGTGTGTCCAATACTTATAAAAGATTTATAAGCAAAAATGAGTGAGAAAACAGCAATTAGCTATTCACTTTGTAATAAAAATGAACGATTTTTTGCACAGTTCTGCCGGTTGAGCGGTAAAACTCAAGGGCATGTACTGTAAAAGAAAGATCTTAATGCACTATAATCCGCTACTTCAATGAAGCCAAAATGGCTTTCGCCGAATCCAAATGCATTTCAATGACAGGCAGTGTTTCGGCAGCATAACTCCTTACTGCTCCGTTCCTGTTCTCGCCACCTTCTTTAAACAGGTCAACGGCATTTTCGTGGTCATTCACCATTACCTGCATATAGGCTTTGTCGAAACTACTGCCCGAAAGCCTGGAAAGGCTATCGATCATTTTTACATGATCTTCATTTAAAGTATATGGTTCGTGTACCAGTTCCCCTGCCTTTAATTTATCCAATTTTGCACCGGCGGCAGTATGGTCGGTGATCATCATTTTGGCAAATGCGATAATACGTGGATTTTGGGAAATACCTTCGGCAACTGTGGAAGCTTTTATTTCAGTATGGCCTGCCTCTGAAGCGGTTGTGATGAAATGGAGGCCCATTACATCAACCGTAGTTTCGTTGTTGAATTTGTTAGCATTTTTGGGATCGTCACATGATTGCGAAAACCAGAACAATGGTAAAAGCAAAACCAGCAAAATTGTCTTTTTCATTTTTCAGTATATTAGGTCTATACCGAACATAACAATTAATTCTGCAGCATGTTTACAATAGTTGATCGGGTTGAATTATGCCAAATTCCGCCCTGCATTCACAATACCATATACTGTGCGTATCACCAACTTGTTGTATACATCTGTCAATTCTTCGTCTTTTTTCGAATTAAGACATTGCAGTGCATAATGCTGAACGATAACCAGCGGCAATACTATTCTTTCGCGCACAGCTATCGAGCGTTTTTCAACCGGGTATTCCTCCATCAATACCCTGCTGTCTGTTAACTCGAGCAGCATGGTTTTGCTCAGCTCGAATTCATTTTTGAGCATTTTCCAGAATTCCCCGAACCTTTTATCGTTCTCCAGATAAGCTGTTACCCTAAAATCAGATTTCGACATGGACATCATACAATTATCCAGCATAGTTTTGAAAAAGCCCGATTTATTATACAGGTCCTTAACCTCGTTCCATTTACCCTCATCCTTTACCTTTTGCAATGCAGTTCCCACACCGTAAAAACCGGGTATATTTTGCTTCAACTGGCTCCATGATGTTACAAAGCTGATTGCCCGAAGGTCTTCCAGCTTAAGCTGCGAACCTGTGTTGCGCTTGGTAGGCCGGCTGCTGATATTGATCTTCGAAAGCAATTTAAGCGGGCTCAGTTTTTCCAGGTATTCTAAAAACAAAGGATGTTCCCTTAAAGCCATGAACGATTTATAACTCTCCTCCGCCATTTCAGATATAAGCGCTTTGCTGTCACGTTTCAGCAAGTCATTATCATTCGGGTTCAATGCCGAAGTTATCCCGGCGTTGATCAATTGCTCCACGTTAAAGCGTGCAGTTTCTACCGACCCGTATTGCGAACTTACCGTTTGTCCCTGTATGGTCAATTGGATATGCTCATTGGCAATCTCACTACCCATCGAGGCATAAAAGCGATGCGTTTTACCCCCGCCGCGTGCAGGAGGGCCACCGCGACCATCAAAAAATGCCAGGTCAATGTCGTATTTGCGGGCAAGTGCAGTCAGTTCTACTTTAGCTTTATATATCGACCAGTTAGCCATCAGGTAACCGCCATCTTTGGTACTGTCTGAGAAGCCAAGCATAATGGTTTGACGGTTGCCGCGCCTTTTTAAATGCTCTTTATAGAATGGATGCACATACAGGCTTTCCATCACCTCTGCGGCATGTGACAAATCGTTCACTGTTTCAAACAACGGCATAAAATCAACGCTTAATGATTCCTTGCGCCAACCGCTCCACAAAAACAAATTAATGAGTTGTAATATATCCGATGCGCGCTGGCAGTTACTTATAATAAAACGCTGGCAGGCTTTTTCGCCGTTTGCAAGCTGTATTTGTTTTACCAGGCGGATGGTATCGAGTGTATCTTTTGTAAGATCTTCGGCATCGTCAGGGCAATGAAAATCAGACTCATTAAAAGGTATGATTTTAAGTTTTTCTTCTTCACTTAACGCCTCGTACCCTTTGTTTAAACCCGATTTTATCTGCGATTGGTTAATGCAATATTTAAACACGCTGCGCAATACCCGGCTGTCCTGCCTGATATCCAGTGTGGCAAAATAGCAACCGAATAGTTGTACTTTTTGAATAAAGCCATCCACTATGTTCACAAACAGACTACCGTGATCGGTGATCAGCGTTTCTTTGATGGAATTGAGTAATGACAACAACTCGCCCTGTAAGTCTTTAGGATTAGCTTGTACGTTAAAGGCATTCTGATAAAGCAATTTTTCAAGTCTCGAGATCGTTTTTTCTATACCCCGGAAGGTAACACGGCGTTTCAAAACCCTGAAATCACGATAATAGCACCTGAAAATGATCTGCCGCAAAAGGCTGGCCACCTGTGCGGTAGTTTCTGCATTCACATTAGGATTGCCGTCCCTGTCGCCGCCGGGCCAGAAACCCAGCTCCAGCACCTGGTGATCGGCATTGTCAAAATCAAACTCATCCTCCAGTTTAGCCTGGATAGCTGCTGCGGCATGGTAGAATGTATTTTCGAGGAACCAAACCAAACTGGCGGCCTCATCCACCGGCGTAGGCGATGTTTTATTAAAGAAGGGCGTTTTACCTAATTGCTGAAGCAAAACATCAATATTATCCAGGTCGTTGGTTTTTAAAGCATCGATCAGGTCATTCATAATTCCTAAAACGGTACCCGGATAAAACTGCGTAGGGTGAGCGGTAAGAACCAGGCGCAGCGAGAAATTTTTCAGCTCGTGACTGATGCTGTCGCGCACTTTATCACTTTGCGCCGCTTGTTGTAAAAGGCTTTGCAGCGAACCGCTATCGTCCGAGCGCCCTATTTTGTTAAATGAAGAGTCTTCTATCGCATCAAACAACACCACCTGCCTTTCGATATACTGGATAAAACGAAACAGGCGATTTATCTGTTCCCTGTGATCTATACCCGGTACATATTTTTCAAAAAAGGATTCAATAATTTCAGTTGGTGATAACTGCTGCACGGTACCTTTTTCACAATGCGAGCTGAAAAATGGCAGCAATATCCCGGTATCCTTTACCTGGTAAAAAGGCAGGGTCTGAAATAAACTGTTATACAACTCAAAGCGGGTAACAACTTCATGGTTGAAAGTGGTTTCCCTATTGCTGAGTTTTAACGTAGAGGGCATAATTAAGCTGGTTGATGTATTGGTTCTAAAATATCGGTGTGAATTTAATCATCTTTAACATAAAATCCATCAAAAACTGAATATTTAATAATATAAAATCGATATTAATGCAATAATTACTAAAACAGGCAGCAAAGATTTAATTTTTGTAAATTTGCACGTCGTTTTGGCGGTGATTATTAAGACTTATGAAACTACACTACCGGGAAATAAAAAGTTTTTTTTACAGCCAGTATTTTTCCGACGGCTTACGTATCAGCCTGGGTATCCTGGTACCTTCCCTTGTGCTTAGTTTCCTGGGACAATTTAACCTGGGTATCTCATTATCTCTCGGCGCATTGTGTGTATCAGTAGTCGACACGCCGGGTCCTGTTGTTTACAAACGCAACGCCATGGCGGTAACCAACCTGTGCATGTTCCTGTCGGCAGTGGCTACCGGTTTTGCGCGGTTAAATGTTTATACCCTCGGTGCCGAAATTGCTATTATTACCTTTCTCTTTTCCATGTTGACGGTTTACGGCACCCGTGCCGCAGCCATCGGAACGGGCTCCTTATTGATGATGGTATTCATGATCGAAAAAGCTACCCCGCCATCACAAGTATTGAGCTATAGCCTTACCGTCACAGCCGGCGGGGTGTGGTATATGCTGTTCAGTGTGTTGTTTTTTAGCATCAGGCCTTATCGTGCGGCGCAGCAGGCGCTGGGCGAAAGCATTATGGATGTGGTCAAATTCCTGCACATCAAAGCTGATTTTTATTTACCCGGTACTGATATCGATGATAATTACCGCAAACTGGTATCGCAGCAGATACAGGTGAGCCAGCACCAGGACAATGTGCGTGAAATCCTGTTCAAAAGCCGGGTGCTGGTAAAGGAATCGACTAACGCAAGTCGCGTACTGGTGCTTTCTTTTATCGATTTGGTGGACCTGTTCGAACAGATCATGGCCACCCATTATGATTATGCCGAGATCAGGAAGCGATTTGGCAGTACCGGCATATTAGATGAAATAGCCCGTGTACTGCACCAAATGGCCCATGAAATGGAAAACATAGGCTATGCTGTTTTATCTAACAGGCGGTATGCTCATTCGCACGATTTTAATGCCGAACTGGAACACCTGAAACTTAAAATTGACGGTTTAGCCGAAGCGGGTATAAGCAACCTCGTATTGAAGAAAATACTCATCAACCTGCGCGACCTGAACCAAAACATCCATAACATATTTAATTATTATAATTCACGCTCATCCAAAAGCCTGATAGATAAGCCGGAAGAAGTTGAATACTCAAAATTTGTTACCCGTCAGGATTACGCCCCGCAGATATATTTTGACAATTTTTCCTTTTCGTCAGCTTCCTTTAAACATGCAGTAAGGGTTTCGCTGGCCTGTATCGTGGGCTTTACCATTTCAAAAACTTTAATTCACGGGCACCATAGTTACTGGGTTTTATTGACAATCATCGTGATATTAAAACCCGGTTTCAGCCTATCTAAACAGCGAAATTATCAAAGGCTAATCGGTACCATTGCGGGCGGTATTATCGGCGTTTTGATACTGAAATATATACCCAATAAGGATGTCGAATTCATCCTGTTTGTGGTGCTGATGATCGCCACCTACAGCTTTACACGCTACAATTATGTAGTGAGCGTTATTTTTATGACACCCTACGTGTTCCTGCTATTCAAGTTTTTGGGCGTGACGCAGATCAGTTTGGTGGAGGAACGCATTGTTGATACCCTCGTGGGTTCCGCTATTGGATTTATTACCATTTACCTCGTTTTCCCGACCTGGGAATTTGAACAGGTGCAGGAAAATTTGGAGCAGGTGATCTATGCAAACACCAATTATCTTGCGAGGATAGCCGAAACCATCACCGGAAAACCGGTCAGTATTACCGACTATAAACTGGCGCGAAAAGATATTTACGTCAAATCAGCCAACTTATCGGCCATATTCGAACGCATGACTTCCGAACCCAAAAGCAAGCAAAAAAAGGTTAAAGAGATACATAAATTCGTGGTGCTTAACCATATCCTTTCCTCCTATCTTGCAAATCTTTCACAAAGTATTTCGGACAAAAATCTGCACAAAACCCAACCCGAAAACATCCGCCTTATCCGCAAAAGCATAGCGGTATTAAATGAGAGCGACAAAAAACTCCACGGCAAACCCGTTGAATTTACATCGGACAAAGTCGAAATGCCAACTGAAAAAAAGGAGCTTACCGCCGATGAAGCTTTATTAAAAGAACAATTGGGTTTTGTGAATAAGATCAGCTATGATATTGCAAGGGTGACGGATGAGATATTGGGGTGAAAATTCAGTAATATAGTATGACTCTTTTTACGATTTTTTTTAATTCTATATTGTCACTAAATCCATCGTCTTCTAGGGTAAAAAGCTTCCAGTTACCGTGTTCATCCATTTTTGTTCGTTTGATTATGCTGTTTACTTGTATTAGTGGTGCGTCAAGATAGCCCTTTTCTGTAATATCTCCTTTATCATCATAACTAATACTTGAGCTTTGAGTTAGTATTCCTCTGAAATCATAAGACTTGTCCCTCATCTTTTGGTTCTTATTATTGTACTCTATTACTTTTATATTTGAAGTATATTTCCCGGTATAGGATAGGATCGTATCGTTGCATCCTTTATTATTGTATTTATAAACCATTCTAAACAACGCCATATTATATTTTTCCGGAAACAGACTCATCTCCAACAATTTCCCATCATCATCACAAGTAAAAATATACTTGCCGAGTAGCAATGTATCCTGGATGAATTTTCTCACTACAATAGATTTTGGATTCGTATGATTATAAATACACCGTGATAATAATTTCCCGGTACGGCCATATTTTAACTCTTCCGTTTCGTTTCCTTTTTGGTCGAATTTCATTACGGTTTTTATAATCACCTTTAAAGTATCGATTTTATCTTCTCTGGGTTGTTTATAATATTCCGATTCGACGATTTCTTTTATCGGACCTTTGAGTTCAGAATTGGAAAGACTTATCCCTGGAGTCTCACCCATTGAAATTCGAGGGCTCCCAGGTTGAGCCTTTGTAATTTGCGAAAAGTAGGTAATGGTAATGAGTAGAAGAATAAGGTTTTTCATTACTCTAAGTTAGTAACTAAATCTAATAAAATCTCTGCGCACTCTGCGAAATCTCTCTGTGACCTTTGTGGTTAAAAAAATCAAAGTCCTCACAGATCTCTCCGCAAGGGCTTAATTATGTTTCAATGAGATAAAAAACTAATCTCTGATCACCAGTAAACTAATCACTAAACCAAAGTCCCTTTTTTCAATTCCTTCACCGCATAATCCGCCGCGCGGGCTGTCATCGCCATGTAGGTTAACGAAGGATTTTGGCAGGCTGTAGATGCCATAGCCGCACCATCCGTTACAAACACGTTTTTAGCATCCCAAACCTGGTTCCATTCGTTGAGTACTGATGTTTTCGGATCGCGACCCATGCGAGCGGTACCCATCTCGTGTATACCACGGCCCAATACAGCTTCCATGGTATGTGCTTTTACATCTTTCGCACCCATGGCTTCCAGCATTTCTTTGGCATCATTCATCATGTCCACGCGCATCTTTAATTCGTTGTCGCGAACGATAGCATCGATAACCGGCACCGGCAGACCCCATTTATCCTTTTTATCTTTTGAGAGTGTCACCGTATTTTGGTGGTAAGGCAGTGTCTCACCAAAGCCGCCAATGTTCATCGTCCAGTTTCCGGGCTCGCTTAAAGCATCTTTATAAGCGCCACCAATGTTGTATTCAGGAATGTTCCTGCTAAACGATTCCCGCGAAGCACGTCCCTGGTAGCCAAAACCGCGGATATAATCGCGTTTTTCGCCGTTCAGGTTACGATAGCGTGGAATGTAAATACCGTTCGCCCTGCGGCCGAAATAATATTTATCCTCGTAGCCTTCAATATGGCCGCTGGCGCCTACGCCTAAATGGTGATCCATCAGGTTATGACCCAGTTCGCCGCTGCTGCTGCCCAATCCATCGGGCCAGATATCTGTGGCCGAATTCATCAGTACCCAGGCTGAATTAATAGTGGAAGCATTTAGGAAGATCACCTTCGCATAAAACTCATAGGTTTTATTGGTTTCGGCATCCAGCACCTCAACGCCCTTGGCTTTTTTGGTGTCTTTGTCGTACAATATCTTAGTTACGATCGACCATGGCCTTACCGTCAAATTACCGGTAGCCAATGCAGCCGGCAATGTCGACGATTGTGTACTGAAATACGCTCCGAACGGGCATCCTAAAGCGCATTTATTACGGTACTGGCACCTCGTCCTGCCAGGCAAATCCTTGGTAATATTTGCCGTACGTCCGATCACCATGCTGCGCTGGTTCTTATAATGTTCGTTAAACCGTGCCGATACGTCTTTTTCAACGCAATTCATTTCCATCGGCGGCAAAAAATTGCCATCGGGTAAAATAGCCAAACCATCCTTATTGCCCGAAATGCCTGCGAAACCTTCTACATAAGTGTACCAGGGCGCAAGGTCCTTATACCTTATCGGCCAGTCGACACCGATACCGTCTTTCAAATTGGCTCCAAAATCAACGTCTGCCCAGCGGTAACTTTGCCTGCCCCACATCAGCGACCGTCCGCCAACATGATAGCCCCTGAACCAATCGAACCGGTGCGTTTCTATGTATGGGCTTTCCTGTTCGTTCACCCAATAATCCGGGTTAGCTTCATTCAGCGGGTAATCGCGTTTCAGCACCGGGTGTGCCTTGATCAATTCCTGCGTACGCCCTCCCCTGTGCGGAAATTCCCAGGGCGCTTTATTGGCGCTCACATAATCCTTGATATGTACAATATCCCTACCGCGCTCCAGCATAATGGTTTTTAAACCTTTTTCGGTCAATTCCTTCGCGGCCCAACCGCCCGAAATGCCCGAGCCGATCACGATCGCGTCATAAGTATTGGTGTCTGTTGCCATTTATAATCGATTTGGTAGCCTAATGTAGAAAATATTTTATATAAACAAGCATCATTGCGTCATTGTTACACATTGTTCAGTTGGCAGTTATTAGTTTGCAGCCGCATTTCCTTCTGCAAAACTGCAAACTAACTAAGTGCTTGCGCAGCAAACGCCCTGCATTTGGCCACTTCCTTTACGGCGTCAGAATCAGCCGGAATATTATATTCCAGTTCAATCGTTGCCGGGAATTTGTACTTGTTCTTTTGCATCAGTTTCAGTACTTCAGCTATCGGGGTATCGCCTTGCCCCCATGGCATATTGGGTCCGTCGTGATATTTGCGGTCCTTCAGGTGCATACTCACAATGCGCTCATGGTTTTTCAATATAAAATCAACCGGGCTGGTGCTGGTTCCGGCAGTATAATGACCGATGTCAAGATTGATCGCATTCCATTTATTTTGGCCAAGTGCAGTATCCCAAAGAATAGGTGTAGCCTGCAAATGGGCATGATAGCCTACGTATATTTTGTGTTTTTCGGCAAACTCGCCTAAACGCTTGGTTTGTGCATCGTCAGCCGGCAATTCAACCGTAACATGGGTTACACCCAACGCTTTGCCCATATTAAAGGCGTAATCAATTTCGGCATCGGTGTTTTTTGCACCCAAAGCATTAGGTTTCCAGGCATGAATTTTTACGCCTGCATCATTATACATTTTGCGCAGCTCCACAAATTTATCAGCAGGTACGCTTGCCCGCCAGTCGGCCATTTTTTTAGCATGTGCGGCATAATCTTCACCGCTTACACGGGCAGGCGCCCCGGCAAAAGCTTCGGCCGCATCACCCATCAGCTCAATGGTGTTAATATTATCTTGTATGATATACTGTAGTAGCTGCTCGGCACTGCCGGGCATACTTCTATACGAATAGGTGATGACGCCTATTTGCACGCCATTGATCTTAGAATCCGGTTTGGACTGGAAAAGTGAAGCTGCAAAGCCCGCTTTTGAAGCAAATGCTACACCTGCGGCAGCCAGTGCGGCGCTGCCAATAAAACGGCGGCGCGAGATATCTTGTTCTTTCATAAGTTGGTTTGGTTTATTGATTTGGAAAACGAATTTACCAAGTTAGAATTAGATTTTATGAAAACCGAACACTCTTTGTAAAAAAAGTGTTTCATATACACTTAATTAACTTTCTCACCCGGTTCCCGCCCATATCAAAGCATTCAGGATCAGTTTCGCTTCCATCGGGCTGTCAAAAGTATGTGATAATGTCGCGTTGGTATGGCCGTCATAATCCATGGAATTATGCCCCATATTAAAATAGACCATTTTATAATTTTTGTTGGTCCATACCACCGGGTAATAGCCGCTGTGCCAAATTTCCGATTGCTTCGGACCGTTACCCAGCGGGAAGCTTGTTGAATCAATAGAGCAAAGTATTGTTATGTCCGGATTTTTCCGCAAGTCCTTTTCCCAGCGGTACCATTCATTAGGCGATGTTTTAAATGTGTCGGGCATATCTTTAGTAACCGGGTGCTTATGGTTTTCAACCCTTAAAATAGCCGGTGTTGGGTGCCAGGTATTGCTTACATATTGTCCCGAACCTAAAAATTCGTTATGATACCAATCCCAATCAGCATTATATTCCGACGGCGTTAAAGCAAAAGCGGCAAAATGAAATCCCAACCAGCCGCCGCCATTTTTCATATATTCCTCAAAAACTTTGCGCTGCGCAGGATCTTCAGTGCGCGAATCAAGAAAAATAACCACCTGGTATTTCGATAAAAACTCAGCGTTCAGCTTGCTCCAGTCTTTCGTACTGTCATAAGTGAAATTGTATTTTTTTGCCATTTCAGGAAAAAACTTGTTGGCGTCGTGCACAAAACTGATATGTGCAAGGTCATTATATTCGTGATAGAATGCGATCACATGAAAAGTTTTATGCTTGCTGTTTTGCGCGAATGTGCTTGAGAAATTAAAGTAAAGCATAAACATGGCTGCAAGTAGCAGCGGCAATTTGTACGAACGGTTCATTTTGGTTGAGGATTGAATACGCAAGATAAAAATAAAATATTGACAACTACTCTGCACTCCTGGCTTAACAAACCGATCAAATTAAAATCACTATATTGAAAGCGTATTACTATGATGCGAAACAGGAGACATAAAGGGCCAATTTTTAGGGCATTGATCGAAACAACATTTATTGTTTTTCTTTTTTATGCCAATTTGCTGATGGGCGATTTTACGCATTCTGGTAACGCTCATGGTAAAAGTCTAATTTGGGCCATCCAGGATGTTTTTACGATCACCAATTTCGAAATTGCCATTATTGCCGCCTTTGTCGGGCATTTTTTTTTCGAATACCTGAGGGGGAAATTTTAATTATCTCAAAAAATTTAAGGCATTTCGCCAGACATGTCCCTGACCCCTATTCAGTTTTTATACTGAAAAGCGAAGTTTCCCCCGCGATATACAGCGTTTTATGATCCTTCCCGCCAAAAACCATCGCGTGCGGCCGCTCGGGTACTTTGATGAGGTTAATTTGTTTACCTGAAGGATCAAAAACATAAACCTGCCCGTCGGCAATATAAACATTGCCTTTGCCATCAACCGCCGTTCCGAACTCCCCTTTTTCGGTAAAGTATTTCAGATCGCTTACATAGCCATCCGGGCTAACGCTTAAACTAACCGTCCGTTTGTCATACTCATCAGCCTCGTACATCGTTTTGCCGGGAAAAGCTTCTGAAAGGCATGTAGCCCTGGCAAGGTCGTAAACAATAGGTATAATGGTCAAGCCATCAGGGGCTACAAAACATTCCGTTGGTTTAGCAACGGTTATACTATTGAAATCATGATAATCCCTCCAACGGTGACCCGGATAAAGCGCTTTATAAACCTGTTTAACAGAACCCATTGGCACTTTTGGCAACAGCTTGATAGTCTCATCGGGGTTATTAGGGTCGACAGAGTAAACCCAGATTGCGAAACCCGAATTGCCCCAGCCGCTGAACGATGTTCCGCCCGCATCAGGGGGATTGGTAAATACTTCCGGCTTGCCATTAACCAAATAATCAGGCTTTGGTACATATTTGAAAACCACCAGCAGGTTATCATTTTTATCGCAGGATAGTGATAATGGTTCCCAATGGTAATCGGCCAAAAGACTGGTCTGTTTGGTGTCAGCGGAATATTTATATATCCTTCTTAATCTCGAATCGCAGAAATAGATATTGCCCTTGCTGTCGCTGCAAATACCTTCGGCAAATTCAAAACCGGTGGCCAGCTTTTGCATATCGCTGCCTGTTTGTGATGCCGCAGTGGCTTTGCCTATATACAAGCGCTCGAACTCCCATGGGCGAACAGTATAATCACTATTCACATCATACAGGGGGTTATTCGTGGTGTATTTGATCTGGCTGTAATTGTGTACGTTGAGCAATTCAATGTCTGACGAGCCCCATTCCCGGATAGAATATGGATATGGTTTGATCACCCGGATCACCCTGAACATATACAAATTAGCGAAGGTCATGTTATGACAGTCCTCCAGTTCCATTGGTTGGCATTCGGTACTTTCGCGGCTTTCCTCCTCCAGTTGGAGCGCGTATATTTTGAAATTGCCTACATTATTAAACCGCACCTCGTTGCGCACATGATGTTCGACCGACAAAGCGTAAATATGACTTGGCGTATTAGTATTTGAAATATAAACGCCGGTAGAAGCATAAGTATTCGCCGACCAGATATTTTGAAACACTCCACCTCCACCATCTGTGATCCAAAGGCTCCAGTATTGCGTATCCCATGATGGGTCGGTACCACCCGGGTTCCGGTAAGCGCGCACATCTTCTTTGGTACCTACTTTTTTACCTATACGCTCCATCCCGCCATGCCCACCCACAAATTTCACATCGTTCAGGTACGAGCCTTCGCCTGCCATCCATTTGCAGGCTACAGCGCGCGGATTATCTGCGCCGGTTGACAGGCCGATACCTGTAAAGATGTTCTTCCCTCCTTTTGAGCTTTCCAGTAAAGGCACGGGGCCGCCAAAACCGCCAAAAGCTTCGGTATTATTGGCTAAAATAAACTCGGTCGATATCGGGCTCAGGCCTATCAGCACAGTATTTGGTTTAAGTTTGATTGTCTGGCTTACCCTGAACCATCCGGAAGGAACGTAAATCGTTGGATATTTATCAATCGCATCCTGAATAGCTTTGGTATCATCTGTAATCCCATCGCCAACCGCGCCGAGCGATTTCAGGTTTATCCAGGTATCGATATTCGGGAATTCGGGAATATCACTTTTGGCAGGTTCAGGAAACCTGTCCAGTGCTATTATATTTTGTATTGTATTAATCGCTGCATCGGCTTTCAGGCTGTCCATCTGCAAACCATGCAGGTAATTCATCACCTTGTAAATATTCCCGGTACCTTCAACCTGTTTGCCGCTTTGTTTATAATTTATCAATACCGGCACATTGCGGCAGTTGATATCCCGCAGGCTCACAAAGTTGCCCGCGTTACCTTCCAAGCTCACTCGTATTGCCGCACCCGAAATATTCTCAAACCGGCAATCTTCCATAAACAATTTTTCATCATAGTTTGGTTCGATATCCACAACCGCAGGATCATTCTTTACGTTCATTCGCATCATTGTTAAACCGGCTTCACGCGTTTGTATGGCCGCTTTGCGTTGTCCTTCAAAATAAGTATCGACTGTCATAAACTGCCAGCCGGGTGAAGGTTTGGTTGTATAGATACCATAGTCGCCATCGAAGAATTTCACATCATGCATCTCGTTCCCCACATCAAACATCCCGGCTTTACCATTACCAATATTGATATCCACATGCGAAATAAAACTGTGCTGCGCATAATGCGCACGTATGGCTACAGCATAAGGGTTGCCATCCTCTATTTGCAAATTGATATTCGACATGGCGCTGTAAAAAGTACCAGCCCCGGCATCATTGATCTTTTTCCCCGACTGCGGCAGGCTGCTGGTGAACCAAAACATGTATTTTGCCCTCCCCTTATCCGTGCTGTCGGGCTGTTGGAAACCCGGTGAGTTTTTAGCCAAGATTATAACCGGGCGCTTTTTGCCATAGCCTATCAAACGGATTGCCTGCGGCATATAAATAGTCTTACTTATTAAGTATGTTCCTTCCGGGATAAATAGTACCCCGAAATTATGCTGCGTTTTCAGGTCGGTAATAGCTTGCTGCAAAGCATCCGACACATCCATCGAACCATCGGCTTTGATATGATAGTTTTCCGCAGTAAAATATACCGCGTCCGAATCCTGCAAACGCTTTTGATAAAAAGATTGGCCGTTCTCTTTGGTATTAAAACTGCGGTTTTGTCCATAAGCGCATACGATGCACAAAAGGGCAAGGGTAGTCAGTATGGTTTTCACGATAGGTTATTATTTATGCTTTTGCATCATCCTGTAAACTTCGGAACCGGCCAAAAGAAACGCGCCTACGCCGTAAACTTCGGTATCATCGGCGGTTACTTTTTCAGGCTTCTCGCCTATCTGCTGCACGTAACCTAATTTGCCGTTAGGTTCCACACAACCCGTTAAAGCATTCCAGGCTTTTTCTACCGATTCGTGATATTTTTTATAGGGAAGCAAGCCATGGTTAATGCCATACGCCAGCGCATAACAGTAAAACCCTGTTCCGCTTGCTTCTTTTACCGGGTAGCTTTCGGGGTCTAACAATGCGGCATGCCAGGTACCATCGGCATTTTGCAGCGTAATTATTTTTGCGGCCATTTTTTTATACAAATCCTCAAATTTAGCCCGGTCAGGATAATCCTGTGGCATATTATCCAGCATGCGCACCAAACCACCCATCACCCAGCCGTTGCCCCGCGACCAAAACACCTTTTTTCCGTTGGCCTCTTTTTGTGTGAAAAAACGGCTATCCCGATAATACAGGTTCTCATCCTTATCAAACAAATAATCGGTCGTTTTCCACCATAATTTACTCGCTGCATCAAGGTATTTGGTATCCCCTGTTGCTGTTGACAGGTAAGCAAAAGCCGGCGGCCCCATAAACAAGGCATCGCACCAGGCCCATTCACGATTGGCAATATTGTTTTTCCATTCCAGCGGTTCGGTATGCGGCAAAGCGGCAATGCTGTCAGCCTGTGATTTCCATTGCGCGATCACTTCCGGTTTTTTATAGATCAAATACATTTGCGAGTACATTTGCGCTACGCAATAATCATCCGCCATCGTATGCCGTGGGCCGGTTTTCCAATGCAGACTATCACCGATCGCCTGCATGTCGCCGAGATAAGTGGAGTAAGTGGCCACCTGCGCCAAATCCATGTACCCTGCATAGCAAGCGCCCATGGTCCACTCATGGTAAGGATGTCTTTTGCCGTGATCTCTCCAGTCGTGCAATTGCCATTTGGCCACTTTGTTCATGATATTCAGTACTGAATCGGGATTGATCTTTTGTGCCACAGCAGATTGCAGCGCCAGCAATGCCGGTAACAGGAAAATAACGTATTTCTTCACAATAAGAGGTTTAAAAATTTAAATGTATAAATTAATCGGGTTAAAGTTTTGACCGGTAAAAAAATTCTGTGTTCCTGTCCGGTTCGGAAAAAATTGATCGTCATTGGGTCAAAAACCAAAATTTAAAAGCTATGAAAGAATTTGTAATGCTCATCAGGCTCGAAGCATTGCCTGAAGTAAATTTCTCGCCCGAAGAAGAACAATCCCTGATGAATGTATGGGAAAAATGGGTGGAAGGTATTATCGATAGAAATATCCTGGTATCACGGGGTAACCGCTTAGGTGCGGATGGCCGAACCCTAAAAAACGGTGTTCTGATCACAAACGGCCCTTATGTAGAGCTTAAGGAAATCATCGGAGGCTACTTAATTATCCGGGCAAACTCCATTGATGAGGCAGCCGAAATAGCAAAAGGCGCGCCCCTGGTTGGCAACGGAACCATCGAAATAAGGAGTATATTTTCTGATGATAATTAAAAAAGATTAAATACTTTGTCCAATATCTGCCGCGGCGGTCGTCATTAGGATATAAAACCAAAAAATTAAAATCATGAACGAATTTGCATTAATCTTCAGGAACGATTTCCACCCTGAAGCCGGGTACTCACCCGATAAGCTGCAGGAAATTATGAAACAATGGCAAACCTGGATGGGCGGCATGGCTGCCAAAGGGCAACTGGCAAATGCCGGAACCCGCCTGGGCGGCGACGGCAAAACCGTAAAGCCATCCAATGTGATAACGAATGGCCCGTATGCCGAGATCAAGGAAATGATAACGGGGATCATCGTTATAAAAGCAGGCGATATTGACGCGGCAACAGAGATCGCAAAAGGCTGCCCTATCCTGAACGCCGGCGGTAACGTTGAGGTGAGGGATATTATACCGATGGGAAGTAATTAAGTTTCACCCTGAAAATTTCAAAAAAATGAAAGAATTTGTAATGATATACTGGTCCGAACCGCTGGGTGAGATCAAACTGACACCCGAAGGAAACATGGAAGTTTCGAAAGAATGGGAAAACTGGATGGGCGGCATTGCCGCACAAAACAAACTAGTTTCGCCGGGCATGCGATTAGGTAATGAGGGACGCACTGTTAAACCAGGCAACGTGGTAACCAACGGACCTTATGCCGAGATCAAGGAGATTGTAGGCGGACTCAGCATCTTCAGGGCCGAATCGATAGAGGAAGCTACGGAATGGGCCAAAAGCTGTCCTATATTGAATGTTGGCGGTAATGTCGAGATTAGGGACATTATCCAAATGAACGGTTGAAATAGAAATTTTTAATAAGCTTCTGTCCGTTAAATTTACAGGCAGAAGCTTTTTTATTTTTATGCAGGAAAAAGAACTGATACCGCATTTATACCGTACCGAGTTCAGGAAAATAGCAGCGGTATTGTGCCGGTCGCTGGGTATCGAGCATATTTCTATAGCTGAGGATATAGTTGGTGATACCTTCCTGCTCGCCGCCGAAACCTGGGGGTTGAAGGGCATTCCGCAAAACCCTGCTGCCTGGCTTTACACTGTCGCCAAAAACAAAGCGAAGGACTTGCTGAAACGAAATGCTGTCTTTTCTCAAAAAGTATCTCCTGAACTCAAAAACTCTGCCAGCGAGTTTCATGAAACGGATATCGACCTATCCGTTCAAAATATCCGTGACAGCCAGTTACAAATGATGTTCGCCATCTGTCACCCAAGCCTGCCCGCCGAGGCGCAGATCGGTTTGTCGCTGCGGATACTTTGCGGTTTTAGTATTGATGAAATTGCGGATGCTTTCCTGACCAATAAGGAAACGATCAACAAACGATTGTACCGGGCAAAGGAAAGATTGAAGCAGGTTAAAGCTAAGATAGAATTGCCCCCGGATGCGGAAATTGATAAAAGGATTGAAAATGTACTGACCACCGTTTATCTTTTGTTTAACGAAGGTTACTATTCGTCAAGTACCAATACTGTACTGCGAAAGGATCTATGTTTAGAGGCTATGCGGCTCAACCACATGCTTACCGAAAATAAAATTACCGACAAACCGGCCGTTAACGCGTTGCTTGCCCTGATGTGTTTTCATTCGTCGCGTTTTGAAGCCAGGGTGGACTCAAATGGTGAACTAATTCTTTATGAAGACCAGGATATTTCACTATGGAACAAGGGATTAATAAAACAAGGGGAGCATTTTCTGAACAGGGCCGCGCAGGGAGATGTGTTATCCCGCTATCACCTTGAAGCAGCCATTGCCTACTGGCATACTGCCGAGCGCGACAGTCCGCAGAAATGGGAAAAGGTATTGAGTTTATATAACCGGCTGCTTATAGTTGAGTACTCTCCCATCGCCGCGCTGAACCGTACCTACGCCCTTGCTAAAGTTTATGGTAACGAGGCTGCTATCGCGGAAGCGGAAAAACTGGGGCTTGATCAGAGTCACCTTTATCATAGCTTATTGGGTGAATTGTATACCGAAATTGATAAGCGTAAGGCCATTGAACACTTTACCGCAGCATCAAAGCTCACCAAAACTTCAGCCGACAAAAATGTGATCCGAAAGAAAATTGAGAAACTAAAACACTGATTTTCTTCATCTTTATTAACTTGCTTAAAAATACCCTTATGGCTTACGATGAAAAACTGGCTGACCGTGTAAGGGAGGCATTGGTGAACGTTCCGAAAGTCACCGAAAAGAAAATGTTCCGCGGCGTTACCTTTATGGTCGACGATAAGATGTGTATTAGTGTAAGCGGGGAGGAATTAATGCTGCGCCTTGATCCGGAATTGACCGAGCAATTAGTAGAAGAGAACGGCACCCGACCAATGGTTCATGGCGGCAAGCATATGAAGGGGTTTATCTATATCAGTCCCGGGCGTTTCCCTAATCAGAAAGAACTTGACCATTGGATACAGCTCGCGTTAGATTATAACCCGATAGCGAAATCGTCGAAGAAGTAATTCGTATATTGCTTCTTCGAAACCGATTTTCCAATGAAAAAGACTTTCTTGCTTTTAATGTTTATAGCCATTGGTTCTGCCAATGCCCAGGATTTAAAGCCGGTTAAGTTATACGGGCCGATCATTACCAATAAAATTCCCGACCAATACATACCTGCTTATTATCAAAATATAGGCGGTTTACTGGGTTACCGGATGCAAATGAACCTTGAAAAAAGGCTGCTGCAAATTGATTCCGCTACGCTTTTGTCGGGTTTCGAGAAAAGGCCAGGCGCACAAACCTGGATTGGCGAACATGTTGGTAAATTCTTGTTCTCGGTGTCAAAAACATATGCTTATTCCCACGACCCGCGCATCAAACACCTGATGGACGATATGGTGTGCAAATACATCGCCTGCCAGATGCCTGACGGCTATTTAGGCACTTACCTGCTCAAAGACCGCTGGACAGAATGGGACGTTTGGGCGCACAAATATGCCATTATTGGCTTGCTCAACTACTATTCGGTTACCGGGTACAAACCTGCGCTGGAAGCCGCGAAAAAAGCAGCCGATTTGATCTGCCGTACATTTGGTGACGAGCCGGGTAAGCGCGATTTGATGACCGCCGGAGCGCATGTGGGATTGGCGCCCGGTAGTATTCTCGAACCAATGGTCGATCTGTATCGCTATACAGGAGATCAGAAGTATCTTGATTTCTGCAAATACATTCTCAGGGCATTTGAGCAGCCGGACGGCCCTAAACTCATCTCGCAGCTGGAAAAATATAGTGACGTAACCAAGGTTGGCGATGCCAAAGCATATGAAATGTTATCCTGTTTTTTAGGTATCCTGAAATATTATAAACTTACCGGTGAACAAAAATATTTTACGCTATTGCAAACCGCATGGACGGACATTACCTGCAACCGGTTGTATATTACCGGTACTTCGAGCGATCACGAAATATTCAGGGGGGCCGGTATTTTGAGGGCTGAAAATAAGGATGACATGGGTGAAGGATGTGTTACGGTAACCTGGATACAATTTAACCTGCAACTGCTGCAAATAACAGGCGAGCCTAAATACGCGGAAGAATTGGAGCGTTCGGTATATAATCATTTGCTGGCGGCTGAAAATCCTCAAACCGGCTGCGTAAGTTATTATACTGCTTTGAATGGGGCCAAACCGTATCGCTGCGACCAGGGTTACTCCTGCTGCCTGTCGAGCGTGCCACGTGGTATATCCCTTATTCCGGAAATGATGGGCGGCACAATAAATGGCACATTTACAGTATTGATGTATGAAAATGCCACAGCAACCGAAAAGATCAAAGCAAACGATGGTTCAACCGTATCGCTAAAAATAAGTTCGGTAACTAAATTCCCGTTGGATGGCAGGGTGGTTTTCACGGTCGATCCGTCTAAAATGGCAAACTTTGCACTGAATCTTAGAGTCCCATCATGGTCGGAAAAATTCGGTGCCAAAGTTGACGGTAAATCCTACTACGGCAAAAAAGGCAGTCTTCTTAAGATAGAAAGAAAATGGAGCGCCGGCGATAAAGTTGAAGTATTTTTTGAAATGCCCGTGCAGGTTATTCCTGGCGGGATATCCTATCCAAACGAGGTCGCAATAAAAAGAGGACCTCAGGTATTCGCAATAGACCGGGGACTAAACGTTGGATTGGATTCAACAATGCATGTGGTATATACTAAGGCCAATATAATCCTAACTGATGAAAAATCAACATTACCTGCCGACTGGATCTGGAAGGAAGCTTATTCGCTGGATATGAAAGTAAATGATAAGCCTCGAAAGGTAATACTGGTTCCATTCTCAGAAGCCGGGCAAAAAGCGGCAAATATCAATGTTTGGATAGATGAACAATAGAGACACCCCGAACATCCGGGGCGTCTCTACAAAACAATATTATTTTGCCGCATATTCCACCAGGCTACTATTATCCTTACCGTAAATTTTGGCTATAGCCTTTATCTCAGTCCCATTTTTTAACGTGAATGGTTTAGTATAGAGGTGTGATTCAATAAACGAAGGCGTCGAACCATCTGTCGTATAGTATATTTTAACTCCCGGTGTAGTGCAGGTAATGGTTGCCGAATTTCCGCTTACACTGATCACCGGTTTTTTGACGATGGCTACGTACTTAGCTGTACGGGAGTCGTGTATCACCCCTTTCCAGTTCATACCAAAGCCAAAATCGTACACATGCCCTGCTGCGTCTTTGTAGCATATCATATCATGCGGTATATCCTCATCCTGCAACTCAACCGTTTTCATATTAGCCGGCATCTGGAAGGGCAGCAAGCCCGATGGTTGAACGGCCCCGCTTAATATATCCAGTACTGCCTGGTTCTGCACCCCAAAATTGGCTACGATAGCGTTGGCATCCTTTTCAAATTCAGCAGGGATAGTCGGTTTTGCCAGCATGATCACTACAATTACAGGTTTGCCTTTCATGGCTGCTTTGGTTTCGCGGATGGTTTTCAGATCGTTATAATTTGCAGCTGTGATGACTTTATCTTTATACGAACGGTTGGTTACGCCCGGCTCCACCGGGTCGCCTGCCGCAATGCTGTGTGCACGGCCATAAGCGGCTTTGTATTCGCCGTATTGCAGGGTGATGGGAACGTAGCCATTTCCACCTTTGGCCAAATCGTCCTTGTCATATCCTGCGCCGCCGCTTGGGCTGCTTACAAATACGATGGCGCAATCTGCTTTAGAAGGGTCGTCAGTTGACTTAAAATACTTGCTCAATAATCCCGGTGCCACAGCCTCATCCCAATGTTCCTTGGACGGCGGCCCGAAAAATCCCTGCACTGATGGCGTGTATTTTTTGGGCACATAAACGGTAACTTCTTTTTTCAGCGGCAATACATTCCCGCTGTTTTTCAGTAATACGATAGATTTCAATTGTGCATTATAGCCTGCGGTCATAAACTCCGGCTTGCCTACAGTAGCTTTTGTTTGCGCCACATCCAGGTATGGGTTCTCAAATAAGCCAGTCCTGAAAATATTGGTCAACAGGCGTACCGCCGATTTTTCGAACCTGGCCCGCATAAAGGCTTCGCCATGTTCCTTTACACCCATTTGATAAGCTTCGATAACAGGCTTCGAATCGTTGTTTCCGCCAAACTGGTCGACACCTGCCATCAGTATTTTATAATGTCTTTCGGCAACGGTTTTGGTTTCCATCCCCCATGATTTACCTGCGAAAATATCCGGTGTTTTACCTTCATCAGCCGTTACGCCCCAGTCGGTGCAAACCACACCATCGAAATGATATTTTGTACGCAGCAGATCGGTTATCAGGTATTTGCTGTAGCTGTTGCCATCATTTTCCTTATTCTTGATATCCCTGCCGTATGAAATAGTATAATAGGGCATCACAGCAGCAACCATTTTGGTTTTGCCATGAAGTTTAAGCGCGCCGTCCACAAAGGACACCAAGTGCTCATCAAAGTTATTACC
>Ga0206840_1013_pt1 | contig 43787 bp, 37 predicted proteins | sample Alteio_BWOrgCont_24_FD_152633 | JGI IMG/M metagenome (GOLD analysis project Ga0206840, IMG submission 152633) | Enriched cells from forest soil in Barre Woods Harvard Forest LTER site, Petersham, Massachusetts, United States -... | ecosystem: Environmental > Terrestrial > Soil > Temperate forest >... | reverse complement strand
TTCGCGGCGTCCCATCACGCCGGCCTCATCCGACGTAGTGGAGCGACGTCTGGGCGATGCTTTAGGTTAGCAGTTCCGAATGAGGGGACGGACCGGCGCAAGGGGCTGCGTCTGCTACCTCGCGGACCCAAGCACGCTGAGCCTCTCGCTCAAGGCTTGGAACTTGTCCCGGACATCCTGCTCGAAGCCCACGCCTGGCTTGAGGATGCGGGTCGGAAACGAGGACGAGACGATGCTGCGCAGATGGTCCGGCGACTTGATGTGCCAGAGCGCCAGCGCCTGGATGAGGATGTTGCCGATCGCCGCCGCATCGGCCGGGCCCGCGATCACGGGCAGTCCGGTCGCGTCGGCGATGAGATGGTTGAGCAGGTCGTTGTTCGAGCCGCGGCCCACGACGTGGAGCACTTCGAGTTCGTGTCCCGTGAGTGCCTCGAGTTGCCGCAACGTTTCGGCGCAGGCCAGCGCGAGGCTTTCCAGCACAATACGGACAATTTCACCCGGATTTTTTGGCTGGGGCTGGCCCGTTTCGCGGCAGTAAGCGATGATTTCGCCGGGCAGGTTGGCTGAATCGCGGAAGCGGGGATCTTCCGGCGCGAGATGCGCCTGGGCCGGGCCATTTTGGATCGCCATGCGGCTGAGGTCCTCGTCGGAATAAGTCTGGCCGGTGGCTGCCCAGACGCGCCGGCATTCCCAGAGGAGACCGAGCCCGGCGCAGTTCTTGAGAAAATGAATCGAGCCGTCCAGTCCGGCTTCGTTGGTGAAGCCGGCTTCGCGCGCATGGCTGCTCATGTTCGGAGTGTGGATTTCCACGCCGAATTGGGAGCGAATATCGGAATGGAGATAAGCCCAGCGTTGTTCGGGCCGAGCGGGCACGGCGGCAATCGCGGCGGCGGTATCGAGCGAGCAGGTGGCGATGGCGCGCGTGTCGAAGAACGACGGATGCCGCCGCAATTCAGGGGCCACCGGTCCGAAGACGGTGCCGCTGGGCACGAGGCGGGGCAGGATCGAGCCGGGCAGTTCCAGCGCCGCGACGAGCTTGGGCGACCAGGCGTGACTCTGCGGATTGTAAAGTTGCGTGGTGCTGGCCAGCGACTGCTCGCAAACCGCCATGCCCGAAAAGCGGGTGTTGAAATAATCGGCGACCGGGAGAAAACGCTCCGCGCGCTGGAAAAGCGTGGGATCGGCCAGATACTCCGTTTCCATCTGGAAGAGGGTGTGGAGCGGCTGCAGGGATACGCCGGTCTCGGCATAGATCGCTGAAAGCGGCATTTTTTTCAGGAGACGCGCCACGCTCTCGTCGGTCCGTTTGGCCCCACTGCAAACCGGCGACTGCAAAGGCCGGTTCGCCTCGTCGAGAAGGATGTAATCGATGCCCCACGAATCGGCGCTCAGGCTGGCGATGGGCACGTCGAGCAGCGCCGCCTTCTCGATCCCGGCGAAAAGTTCCTTCTCGAGCGAGACGAGGTCCCAGCAGAGCTGGCCTTTGACCAGCTGGGTCCTGGTCGGGAACGAATGGATTTCGCGAAGGGTCAACTGGCCCTTGGAGAGGGTGCCGAGCACGACGCGGACGATCTCCGTGCCGAGATCACAAGCCAGATAATAGACAGCGTTCACCATGAAATCTTAGAAGGATGAAAGAATTCGCCATTACGAAGGCGTTGAAATCAAATTAAGCTCACGCCCCTTTCCCTTTTTCAGGGAGAGGAATGGAAGAATGCCCTCGATAAAAACGGGCAGGGGCCTGGATCGAAACTCCGTCAACGTGGTCGTAACTTTCTATGCGTCAACGTACGAGTGGTAATAAGGAGAGTCAATTGATAAAGGGCCCTGTTGCTAATGTTGGTGCTCGGCGGCCCCGCCCTCCTCGTCTTTCTTTTATCGACGTTGCAGGTGCCAAGCTCCGGCTTGTTGTTATTTTCCGAGGATAAGTTCCATCAGCTTCCAGGTGCGCAGCGCGGCTTGTGGAGTGGCCCATGGTTCGGATTTTCCCCGGAGACAGTCCATCACGTTTTTCAAAAGGCCTTGTTGTACGTGTTCGGCGGAAAAATTCTCTTCCGGCAGGGGTGTCGCCGTGGCGAATTCGCATTTAAGCGGGGCATTCAAATTAAAGACGGCGAAGGAAAGCGCCCCCTTTTCCCCCTGAATATGCATTTGTTCCTGATGCTCGCCTGTTTCGGCGAAATTGTAGTCGAGGTCGATCCGAAGTTGTCCCGGTGACGTCAAGGAAGCCTGGATATAGTCCGCCAGTTCACCCCGGCCGCTTCTGTTTTCCGCGACGCATGATTGCAACTCGAGCGGTCCAAACCAGAAGTCGAGCAGGTCGAGCACATGGCTTCCCAAATCGACAAAAAGTCCGCCTCCAGAAACGGCGGGATCGAGACGCCAGTCCATTGTCTTCAAATGCTGGGCGGAAGCATGGCGATAATGGACCTTCTCGATTTTCCCCAAGACGCCTTGTGACAAAAGCTCGCCCACTTTCCTGAATTTCGGAAGGCCTCTGCGATAAAACGCGGGAAAAAGAGGTTGGTCGGCCCGCGCAAAAGCAGCAATGAGCTCCCGCGCATCGGAGGAGGAAGCGCCCATCGGCTTTTCGATGTAGCACGGCTTGCCGGCCCGGGCGGCCAGTCGCCCCAGTTCAAGATGAGCGCCGGGAGGACTCGCGACGTAAACCACATCGATTTCCGGATCGGCCAGCAAATCCTCCGCCTTTCCATACCAGCGCGGCACCCCATGGCGGCGCGCATAATCGCGGGCCCTTTCCGCGTCACGGCGCATTACCGCGACCAGCGCGCTTCCCGGAATTTTACGCAGGGCCGGCCCGCTTTTTATTTCAGTGACATCGCCACAGCCAAGGATTCCCCAACGAATCAAGCTGAGTGATTCTTTAGATCCCTTCACGCGGTCAGTTTGCGCGTGTGGAATGGGTGATGCGAACCCAATTGTTTGTCTTTAAGGTGCATTTGTATGGCAATTGAAAATGATCTTTGCCAGCGTGATTTGCCCTCTATGAACACAAAATATTATATTAATGCTCCTTTGGGTATTTTGCTTCTTTTCCATCTGGCCCTTCTGTTTCCTTCGACGCCGGCCCACGCCTACCTCAACGAATTGGCCGTGAAAAATGACCAGGGCATCACCTTTCCCGCGCAGGCCCAACCGGGTAATATTTTCGTGCAGGGCGAGAAGGTGCAAATCGACGCCTCGATTGCGAAGGGCGCGAGCGCCGATTGGGCCGTCACCGATTATCAAGACCAAAAGGTCGCGAGTGGCACGGCGGCGGTGAAGGATGGAAAGGTGACCATTGAACCGGCGGCGACGGGTCTCGGTTTCTATCTGGTGAAATTCAGGGCCGGGAAGGGCGAGGGGACCACTTCCTACGCCGTCATCCCGCCGCTCGATAACTCGAAGATGGCCGACGCCCGTTTTGGAGTCGCGAGCCATTTCGGCAAGAATATGACGACCGATTTGGCTCCCCTGCTGGCCAAGGCGGGCATCGCCCACGTCCGCGATTCGATCGATTGGCACTGGATTGAACCGACTCCGGGAAAATTCGATTTCACCGTCCACGATTTTACGGGACGCATGGCCGATTTGCAGAAGAACCACATCGTTCCATTGATCACTACCTGTTTCGGCAACGCGATACACTACGACGACCCGAAAATTCCTGAATGGGCCGCGGCGCCGCACACTCCGGAGCAGTACCGGGCCTTCACGCAGAACAATGTCGCGCACTTGAAGCAATTCGGGACGCAGATCCAGGCGCTCGAAATCTGGAACGAATATAATGGCAGTTTTTGCAAGGGCGTGGCGGCGACGGACCGGCCCAAATATTACGCCGAGATGCTGCAGGACGCCTACCGGGGCATCAAGGCCGAGCGGCCCGATGTGCAGGTGCTCGGCGGAGCATTGAATGAAATGCCGCTGCCCTACTGCGAGAAGCTTTTCAGCCATGGCGCGCTCGACTACATGGACGGCATCGTCATTCATCCTTACGGCGGAACGCCGAAGTCGGTGGAAAAGAATATCCGCGATTTCGTGGACCTGATGAAGAAGTACAACAAGGGCGTGGCCAAGCCGATCTGGGTGACCGAGTTTGGCGACTGGGACGATCACACCGTGAAGCGCGCCGAGGCGGCCGCGATGCTGACGAAAATGTATGCGATGCTGCTCGACCAGCCGGAAGTGGCGCGCGCCTACTGGTACCTCGCCCGCGATTACGAGGAATTTCCGACCGAGGGGCTGGTCCACAGCGACTCGGATCCGATGGGCAAATACACTCCGTCGGCCAACTATGCGGCCTACGCCACCATGGCGAACCAGTTGTTCAACGCGACGCCGAAGGGACACGAAGTGACCGACCCGCGGACGGACATTTATCATTTCGAGCGGAACGGGCAGGGCATCTGGGTCTGCTGGTCTGAAACGGAAACGACAAGCCTGGTCTTCCAGACCACGGCGCCGTTGCGCGAGATCGACATGGTCGGGGGCGAGCAAAAGCTGGCGCCGGACAACGGCCAGGTAACGGTGAAGCTCGATGGCCAGCCGGTCTATTTGATCGCCGACCAGGCCTCCACTGTCGCGTCGGTGCGCGAGCGCGCTCGGTCAGACCAGGTCATGGCCGATGCCGCGACCGGATTTGCGGGCGAACAGGGGCAGAACGGCTGGAGCTACTTTTCCTACACCAGCAACAAGAACGGTACCGCTCCTTATGATCCGGCCCAAGTTGAGCCGATGAATTACACCGTCACGCCCGGTGACTGGGGCCACCAGTGGACCGGATCGGGGCAGCTTGAAATTGATTCGGACAAAGTGAAGCCCGCGGTGGAGAACGGGAACCAGCAATGGGCCGTGCGCCGCTGGACGAGCACGACCGGCGGCGACCTTCGCCTGATGGGCGAAGTAACGCGGGGCGATAAAGGCGATGGCGTGGGCCTTAAAATCTTCGTCGATGGCCGGCCGGTTTACTCGAAGATGATTCCGCCGAAGGGTGAGGAAAAGATCGACCAGACCATCACGGTCAAGCCGGGCTCGCTGGTCGATTTTGCCATCACGCCAGGACCGGGGACCGATGCGAGTTTTGATGCGACCCGCTTCCAGGCGATGGTCCTGGCTCCCGCGAAATAATTTGGGCGGTGGGAGGCCGGGCTACGCTAAGAGGTGAGAATTGGAACCGCTTTATTCTTTTTAGCAAGAGTCGGAGAACGGGGCTCCGGTAAAGAAGGACAATCCCAAACGGAATAACCGCCGGTCACACAGTCGGGTAAAATTTGAGTTTCCTTGGAAGTGATCCCATGCCTGACCGAGGCGTGCCTGCGTGAATTGTTTTTATCGAGAGCTGTCATGGTTCTTTTCGATGTTGGTTTTTGAAAGAGTCGGTGGAATGGCGGTTGAAGCAAAGCGGGGAGGTGCGTCAAATCTTTTGATGGGCGAGCCCGGTAAAAGCGTGATGCCCCTGAGGACTCTGGAGGAGATTTTCATACCCCAAAATAATCCCGGAAACCGCCCGGTGCCATGGGGTGTTGACCCCACTGGCGGGCGGATGAAGGATGGAACCAATCACGGGCTTTTTCGCACAAATTGCCAGTGGCCGTCTGAAGTATGCGTTACCGTCCACCCGTTTTCATCAGCAAGCTGGGACGTTTCCACGCTTAGATCAGCGCCACTGAGACCCAACAGGGATTGCAACGTCTCTTCAGGGATGAGGACGGCATTGGACTGGTCCGAGCTACTGGAAATAGCATCCATGTCCTTTAATGAACATCGATAATCGCACACGCGCCATGGGGTTTTCACCCCATCCTGATTAGAAGCGATAAAGCCAACCTCTTCACGGGAAAAACTTACTCGACCCTTCGACGAATCCCATGGAGTGCCTCCAAAAGGAGCAACGGCACATGTCGTACCATATGAACGGCGCGGAATCTTGAACTTGGGCGGGCGACGGGATTTTCGGACAGGCTGAGCTTTAGCAAAGGTAAACGCGGTGTGAGGAATACTGTTGAGTTGACCATGGACGTGAGAATAAGGCGAAAAAACGTTCGCTCCTATGGGGTGAACACCCCAGCAAGTTTGCCTTCACTAAAATCTTCCCCATCGGTTTTACGCTGCCAAGGAGATTTGGGTCTAGGCGGCAAGCACTTCAAAGGGGCTACCCGACATGGATTCGAACCATGAATAACGCCTCCAAAGGGCGCTGTGTTACCGTTACACCATCGGGTAAGATGGGAAGCCATTTTCCGGTTTGGTGGCCTAAAGTCAAACACAAGAGACGGTGCAGGCTCGACAAGAGCGTGCTATCGTGGTTTGCTGACTCTCCCTCCCTTGCGGGAGAAAGTGTCATACGGTCCCATGGAGTAGTGGTTAGCTCGCCTCCCTCTCACGGAGGTCGCACGGGTTCGAATCCCGTTGGGACTACCCTTTCTCTTTTCCAGCGAATGTTCGGCTGTCGCTGGATCGGGGAGCATTGTCCTGCGGCAAAATGATTGATTCCACCTGCGTCTTGTGATCTACTCGTCCTTCCACCATTTTTCCGGAGTAGCTCAGTGGTAGAGCGGTCGGCTGTTAACCGATTGGTCGTAGGTTCGAGCCCTACCTCCGGAGCTTTTCTGCGCGGAGCGATTGCTTCCAAGGATCGGCAATCGGCCTCCGTAGTATTTTCATCATTCAGCACAGGCTGATGTTTTTAAGGATTTGTACGTTCAATAAACGCAATCACTCTAAAACAAAGACTTTGATGCATGTATATTGTATTCATCCCTTGGTGTGGTAGGGTGGATGCATCACGTCCATTACCATTTAGGATAATATGACCCAATATAATTGTCTCCGCGGCCGTTCTGGATCCCGCGATGGCCTGGCCCTGGTCATCGTTCTTTCCTTCATCGTCCTGATGACGATTCTCATCGTCTCGTTCATTGCCTTCACCCGGCTCAACCGGATGTCCACGGCCAGCTACAGCAAATCGATCCAGGCCCAGGAAATTGCCCAGGGCGGGATGCAGGACATCCTGGGCGATCTCCATTCTGAAATCGTGGCCGGATCGCTGACCAACACCGCCACCTACGTGGTGGGCAGCGGCTCTTACGCGCGGGTCTATGTTCCCTCGACCAATTACACCGCCTCCCCGGCCCACCTGGGTTACGATGCGACGGCGTGGGGCACCGATGTCAACACGCCCCAGTCCGATAATCTTTCGCCCACGCTGTTGCGGGTCAGCCGGGCGTCCCAGGACAGCACCGCCACCGATTTCTTTCCGCCGCTGACCAACGCTTATTACGATGCGACGCTGGTGAAGAATCTGCTCAACCGGGCGTCGAAGTCGAGCACGGCGACCCCGTCGATCAATGGGAGGTACATATCCCCCTCGCGCTGGAACAAGACTTTTTTTGTGGCCTGCAGCAGCACGACCAATGAAAGTGATTCGCCCTATTGCATGCCGGGGGTCTTCGTCTCGACGAATTATTTGACGGACGCAAACTACAGCGGTGCGGCGATCTCGCCCTTCACGGGGCCCTCGGGTCCGCCCGACTGGGTCTATGTGACGCGGGCGGGCAGCCGGGTCTGCACCAACAGCGCCACGGAATTGCCGCTGCTGCTGCCCACGACGAGCCTGACCAACAGCTACACGGTCACGGCGGGCCAAAACCCCCCGGCCAGTCCCATCGTGGGGCGTTATGCCTATGTCATGTTTGACGAGGGGGCGACCCTCGACGTGGGGGCGGCGGGGTTCTACAGCAGCCCGCAGACCTACACCTCGACCAACGTGATCAGCACGGTGAGCAGCACCGTTTATCCCCAGATGACGCAGACCATCATGGGAAAATCGAGCCTGCCGGCCGCGGACCTGTCGATTTCCCCGCTGCTGCAAAACCAGGCCAACGTCAACGCGTTCGTCGCCTTCCGCAACGGCAGCCTGGCCAGCCCCAGCAACTCAACCTACCTCAACGCCGCCTTCAACTACGCCCAGAAGGGCTTCCTGAACTTTCAGAGCGGGGACAGCCCGCTGGTGAGCCGCCAGGACCTGATCAACTACTTCGCCAAGGCCGACAGCACCTTCAATACCGATAACGGGGGTTCCCCCGGAATCTCCCGGGCGCTTCCGTACCTGGGGACCTTCAGCCGCGCGGTGAGCGCGCCGTCCTGGTCGCCGCCGGTCAATGCCTCGGTGCTGGGCGGCGTCAACGGCGGTTCACCCGGCCTCTATTCCTATCACGACAACGCCGAAGTCTCGACCGCCTCGCCGTTTTCCAGCACCAGCCCCAACCCCAACCGCGACATGGCCAATGTCCGCTGGCCCACTGCCGGGACCATCAGCCATTACACCGATGATGCGACCGCCGCCGCCCTCACCTACAAGGTGAACGTCGGCGACCCCCTCCTGGCCAGCCGCTTCTCCCTCGCCAAGATCGCATGGCTTAGTCAGGCTAATCCCGACACGGGCGCGGCGCCTACCAACTCCGGCCCCATCCTCGCCTGCTTCGGACTCAAATGGGGCGTTGTTGGCACTTATGCCAACGGTGGCAACGCCTGTTGGAGTTATGCCGGTTCCCCCGCGGGACCCAGCGGAACCCTGGCCGCGTTCAATGGCACGATCGAGACCCTCGACCAGGTCGCCAAGGAAGGCCGCGAACCCAATTTCTTTGAACTATTGAAGGCCGCCATCCTCAGCGGATCAGTCGGGGTCAGCCCGGGGCCGTCCGCCTTCGTTAATGGAACGGGAACGAACTTCGATTACCATGGGAATAATGGCAATTACCTGGTGAGCCCCGCCACTCCGACCACGACGAACCCGGCCACGCCCATTGCCCCCAACGCGGGCTCCGACGGGCTCTATTCCTATACGTTCGACGGTCATAATCCGGGAGGCAGCGGCACGGTGCAAGCCCCGGGGCGGATCACGGACATGCAGATCATGCAGATCGGCGCCAACATCATCGACCAATTCGACGCCGACAGCTACCCCACCGCCATCTATTTTCAATACGCCTACAACGGAACGCAGCTATCAGGCTCCTACGATGCTGCGTCAGCCACGTCGGGGGTCTTCGGCCAGATGGACATGGTTTACGGAGATGAAAACATTCCTGATCTCAACGCGATGGATATTGTTTCCGCCACCGTTGATGGCCTGCCCAACGGCGCGGCTCCCCCTAATCTTCCCACTTATCCCGATCCGGGCGACCCTGACTATGTGGCTCCCAGCGCGAACACGACGGGATTCTCCGACTGGTGGCAGCCTGTCCTCTGGAATTTTCACCAGATGCCGAATCCAGCCAATCCTGCATCAAGCGTCCCCCCTCCAAAGAAATATGCGATCAAGGGATATGGCGCCATCAAGTTTGCCTGGTCGATAACTTACATGACCACGTCCTACATTCCAGGAACCGGAGCTCACGCCGGATTCAGGGTCTCGAATCCAGCAACCCAAGTTGGCGGAGGCGGAACAACTCCCGGTGAAACCATGGACGATCCTCATACTCCCCAGGTCATCAGCTTCACGGATACGGCTCCGACAACTTCTGCTTTTTATGCCAATCCCGTGCTCCTCACCAAAGATCAGCTGCCCAACGTCACAGCCACGACAAGCCTTCCCGACATGACGGCAAATTCCACGATCTATGACTATGTCACGAACCACTTTGTCGGCTTTTGGGGTGGAAACGATCCCTCCTTCCCCGGAACTGACTATTCGTTTGTCAATGTCTCGGCCACCACAGCAGGTCCCGCCACGTTCGTCTTGGGCTGGGTCGATTCGGGGGGCGGTTTTCACCCTTATTCCTTTATTCCCGGAATTTTTTCCCACACTTACGGAGTGGTGAACAACGGTCCGGCGCATGTCGGCGCCCCGCCGGTGAATCCCCAGGGAGACGCCGATCCCGCGCCCGTTTCCCCGGAAGTGCACATGATGATCGACCCCCGCACCAGCCGGATGTCGAGTGTGAACCTCTGGGAACAGCCCGACAACGAGACTTTTTGGATGAACAACAACCCTACCTACTCACGGAACGTGACTACGTATGGCTGGGGTCAACCGACGGCCTCCCAGTTCAAGTATTTTTGGGTGAACCAATATGGTTTTCCGATTGAAGATTGGGCCGTGAATCAATCGAGTCCATTGGCTGTAACCGGAGCAACCGCCACCTATTATAATGACATGGATGGAGTCATTCGGCCTGGAGATGGTGCTTTCGGCAATTATCTCACGGGCGATGGCATGCTTCTTTACATGACGGCCCCCAAACCCGGATACCCAGGTGTTGGCGCAGGACAGGACGGCACGGCCCTTGGCGATACGGTCGCCTTGAGTTCCACCGGCACAGCCAACGACAAGGGAAGTAGCTACCACGGGCGCCGTTCGGTCGTGTTGAACCGTCCCTTCCGCAATGTTGGGGAACTCGGTTACACTTTCCGCGATCTGCCCTTTAAGACGCTCGACTTCTTTTCCACCTCGAGTGCTGATGCCGCCCTGCTCGATGTCTTCAGCACGACGGACGAGGCCCAGATTAGCTCCAGCAGCCAGATCAGCGCCATTGTCGCCGGGCGGGTCGATCCCAACAATGCGCCCACTCCGGTCCTCCAAGCCATTCTCGGCTATGGCGCCAAAAAGGACTATGATCCCACTTATAATATGCTGTCTTCAGGGACAAACAGTAATGCAAAGACGCAGGCCTCAAAAATCGCCAGCCAGTTGTCTCCTGCGACGGGTACCGGGCCGATCAGCAGCCGGGCCGGCCTTGTCACTCAGTTGGGAGCGAAGGCGACCACGGGCGTGGGGGCCATTGCCAGTGGCTTCTCCAACGCTTGGGACAAGGAAAACAAGTCTTACCTCGAGAGTCCGGTCCGCGCCCTCTCCAATATTACCAATGCGCGCACCTGGAACCTCATGGTGGACATCATCGCCCAATCGGGCCACCTTTCGCCCACCGCGAAAACTTTGGACAACTTTGTCGTTGAAGGCGAGAGGCGCTACTGGCTCCATGTTGCCATCGATCGTTACACCGGTAAAATTGTCGATCAGCAGTTGGAACCTGTTTATGAATAAATGGATTTTCTTTGGGTTGGTTTTAGGATGTTTAATTTTACCGGGTGCCGCCTCCGCCCAATCGGTAAATTTTCCGACAGGCAATTGCGCCTGGACCGTGAAAATGACCCCCTTCACCGCCTCTGATGAGGGTGGCGCCACGGCGACCCCGGCGCCGCCGGCCATCAAGGCCCTCGCCAAGGCCGCCACGGTTGAGGTCACTCAGGTTGATAATTTGAAGAGAATTCGCATCACTTGGACGGATGGAAAAACATCCGAGGAATGGACCGTTCCCAAAATGCCCGTTGTTTTCAAGGAGGACCCCAGGAACGGCAACGTCTTTCCCGTTCAGGCTTCCACGATGGAAATGCAGTACGAAAGATCCACCATGCGTTACGATGTGTCCGCTTTTAGCTGGCTCAACGCGCAAACTCTCAAGGAGCAGGCCCCCATCACTTATCAGGGAAAGTCATGTTTTCATTATTTCGTTGCCGGCGTGAGCAAGGCTCCCACCGCCAAGGACTTTGCCCCGGGCGGCATTGGGTACAACGCCACGGTCAACACGCCAACGATGGAAGCCTGGATCGAGGCCAAGACTCTCCTCCCGATTGCGCTCCACGAGGGCCCCTCGCTTTATACCTTCACTTTCCCCCCCACGCCGCCAACCGATCCCCTCGTTCTTCCGGCCAAGTTCAAAAAGGAAGTGGACTACTACAAAATGGTCATGGGATATCCAGCGACTCCCTAGCCTGTCGCCATTTTTGGTGATGGTGCGGGGCTGCACCAGCAACGCCGGGGTGAAGACCAGCCCCATTGATTAAAAAGCTGCCGCGCTAGGACTCGAACCTGTCGCGCCATTCTCACAAGTTGTTGACGTTATAACAGGACAAAAGATCGTCCGACCGTCAAACACACACCAGTGCACACACGATCCTGACTTAGAGCTTTTAGCCGCTCATTGGTACGACTTTCCCGCCGCTCTCCGTAGGCAAATCGTCAAGTTGTCCCGGTCCTGGCCCCAGGAGGAAAGGCCGTGAGCGATTTGACTGGTTCCAAAGGGACGTGGAACGCGGAGTACACCCGCCAGCCGCGCGCCAGCGCGGCGGCGAGTGCTACTCCGTATCCTTGTCATAATGGAAACAATTCAAATGAATATGCTCCTCGACCTCCTAAGCCCGGATGGAAAACGGCGGCTCTGGCGCGTATCGGTGTTAAAAACTTTATTGATCGTTTTGGGTTCGATAACTGCGGGTTTTACTGCTTCACTTTCAAAGAGGCCGTCGAACCCAAAGAGGCGTCGAAGCGCTGGAATAGCCTCTTAACTGGGGTGGTTCGGCCAAAGTACGGGCGGGAGTTTATCAAGTTCACCGAGCCGCAACGACGTGGTGTGCCTCATTACCATGTCCTGCTTAATGTACCTGGAATACGCGTAGGATGCGAAATCCTGCGATCTGCTTTCAAATACCGAGGTTGTAGTAAGACAGGGTACTGCGTCGTGCCTGGGCCTGTCTTGGCTTCTGAGCGGGAGTACTGGACCAGTGATCTCTTGGAAGGTTACGGCTTTGGCTATCGCCGAGACGTGTCGCCGATTTTTACCGATCCTGAAAAGGCCGCTGCTTACGTGTGCAATTACGTTTGCAAGAGCTACGGCAATCGGGCGGAAGATTGGAAAGGCATTCGCTTGGTCGAGTATGGCCGGGGTTGTCGTCCCGGAAGCGTCCGGTTTTCGTCTATCGGTGGCCGTGCGCAAATTTTTCGAGAGGGCGTTGCTCTGTACTGCAACAAGTACGGCTTGGAATGGGAGGACCTTCCCGCGGAGTGTGAGGTCGTGTATGCCAAACCAGGCGGCAAATACATCGGGCATCGGTGGGCATACTTTCTGCGCCCGGATTTTCAAAAGGCTTGGGAAGAGTTTTCGAAATCACAGCCGTTTTAACAATTTCTAAATTACAGGGGCCGGATGTTAGTATATTCTTCGTTTTAAATGCCTATAAATGCCTATTTCTTTCATGGCATGTCGATGTGCCGGTACAGCGGGGCATCTTTGCGCTACCTTGGCGTTACGTGCAAAGTTGGAATTGTAGCTGATTTATGGAATTTCACTGCAGAGTCGCATGAGCACTGAGTAGGCTATGCTTGGTGCATGGCTAATTGAGATCACCTCAAGATCTGTGATTTGCAGGTCGAGAATGAATTTATCATTCCGACCAAGCCCGTCGGACGCCTCAATCAAGTAGCCCACCCTAATGACCTGACAGGGATGCGTTTCCAAATTGAAATTGACCCCTATTTTAATGGGCGATATCGTTCCGAAGGATAACAAGTATAGGGGTATAACATGAAATCTAACCGCTTTCTGTTTCCGCTTCTCTTATTGAGCAGTTTGTTTTTAGGGACAATCGCCCAAGCTCAAATCGACTTTTCGACCATAGAACCATACCGCGGGTATCGCGGTGATTCAGGCAATTCTTCCGCCTCGCGCGATTCGGATTCGGAAGAGGACCGGCAGATATCACGGGGGAATGCTCAAAATCGCTTAGGCCGTGCGGCAATGCAGTCAGGCGACTTCCAAGCCGCCTTGAGATATTTTCAAGCCGCCAACAACATTGATCCCGATTCGGTTTATGAAGACAATATCGCCTTGGCTCGATCGGCAATCGTTAATCAACAAGGCATTGACGCTTACAACAACAAGGATTACGCGACAGCGTTAATCTATTTTCAGCAAGCCTTATCCAGCAGGCCCAACTCAACGACCTACAAACATAACATCGGCTTGGCTCGAACGGAAATTACGATTCAAAACGCGAATGCACAAAATGATGAGGGGTGCCGGCTGTTGAAAAATGGCGACTATCAGGGGGCGCTCGCCCACTTCCGGAAGGCAAACGAAATTAGTCCCTACAAAGGCTTTGCCGCCAATATCGAGATGGCGGAAGAAAAGCTAAAGAGGGAGGAGGGCAAGAGTAGGGACCTGACGGTTGCTGTGGAGTTGAACCGATCGATGAGGAAACTGGGGCAAAGTTGGGCCGCCTCGCCGCCTTCGACAGGCCAGGGATTTTTTGGAACCACTGTGGCCCATCCCAACGATCTGATGTTCGGCGATCCGACCGCGACGACCCAAATGAATACTTCCGCGGCCGACCAGGCCACGGGCATTAATGCGAATATACCGGCCACGCAAAGTCCGAACTTGGAAATTAAAAGCCATTCGGCTCAGGGCGGATTTGACACGCCCGTTGCGCCCGGCGGTCAGCTCGTCGCGGTGACCAGGGATGGCGGCGATCCCGCGAAAGAACCGATGATACCCGCCCCGCTGGCTAAGGATGCGATTATTGCAGAGGCGGTGCAAAAGCGGGATGAGGATCGCAAGATTTTGGAAGCCGCGGATGTCGCGTTGAAGAGTCTCCAACAAGCGAATCCGCAGGACACGGTGGCCATCGCGAAGGTCAAACAGGAGAGCACCACGGCGGCGAACCAGGTTTCCTACGATAATTTTTCCATTAGCAACCGCATTCGAGCGCTGTCGAGTGCGAGTTCGGCGGCGGGAAACAAATAGGATGAAGGCCAGGTTTTCACTCGGCCACCTTGTGTGTTTGGGATGGCTCATGCTTGCGTGCTCAAATGCCTTGGCCGGGGTCGATGCGCTGCCTATGCCTGACGCTTTGGCCGACAACGCTCCGCCGGAGCTTCAGGCGCAAGGTAACTCGCTGGAGAGCCAAGGGCGGGCGCTCAATGGAGAGATTGCCCTGCACGATGAAACCTATTCGCACGTCTTGCATGGAAGCGCGAAGGCGGTACAGGGCGAAGCCGAAGCGAAACTTCTGGAACAAAAGGCTGAGGCCTATCTCGCATCGCTGCAGAAGTTCAACGCCCGAGCTGCCCAGTTGCGGACAACTCCGGATCCCGGGCCTCATCTTGAATTTGGCGATCCACAGTTGGTCGCCACGACGGCGGCGGAAAGGGAATTGACCTCCTCTCCGCATCTTTCCCTGGAAAATCTCTCGAAGGTGCAGTCGGAGATTGCGGACGTCCAGGCGGCGCTCCGCCGACTCAATCAATCGAGGAAACTCGATGCCGATGAGCGCGCGGAATGGGAGGAGAAAAGCGGAAAGGCGCTGCAGGATTCTTATATCCTCGGCTCCGGTGCGATGTTGGATGTCCTCGGAGCAAACGCATCCCGGAAAATCGAGGCCCAGGAGACCGAAATCCGGCGCGCCACTGATTTGCTCTCGGGAGAGACCGACAGCAACCGGCGGGTGCAGTTGCATAGCGCCTTCGCGGCCATGTCCGATAATAAGCGCCAACTGGAGGAGGTGAAGGATAACATTGAAAAGGCCCATGACGCGGTGGATGGGCTCAAGGCTCTAAAGGGTCTCGTCTTCGAGCAGAAAGAAAAGGAATCGAAAACGCTGGCCGAGGCGGCGTGGGAGGTTTGCAGTAAATTCAAGATCCTTTCCCCGGAGGCAAGCCAGGCGAAGGCCATCGTGGATGCCTCCTATGACATCCTTGTCCAGTCTTACAGCCTGCAGCGTATCGGGCAATTGAACGCGAACGCAGACCAATACCTGAAGGCGGTCGACGTGCTGAATAAAAGAATGGAAATATTGGTCAAAATCAAAAAGGCGGAGGCCGGTGTTCAGAACTGAACGGGAGTTCCGATGATGAGCAAGATGAGAGCACGATCCCGGTTGTTGTTGTATATGCCCATCGTCCTGCTTTTGTCGGCAAACGATGCGAAAGCATGGCTGCCTCCGAACGCGCAGGAAGCCTTCAACAAGGGACTCCAGGCGGCGAACCAGCAGCAGTGGCTGACGGCGATCCAGGATTTTCAGGAAGCCCGGAAAGCGGCGCCTGATTCACCGGTGTTGTTTTATAATTTAGGTTTGGCTGAAGCCAAGGTTCCCGGAAGGGAACTGAGGGCTATTTGCTGGCTGGAGAGTTATATTTTGTCGGAGCCCAACGCGGCAAATGTCGCTCCAATTAAAGAAAAAATCGCGGTATTGGACAAAAGGAACGGGGAAGCGCTTGAAAAGATTCTGCAATTGCTACAGGAGTCTGCCAATCGCCTTTCCGATGACCAGAATCTCAGCGAAGTGATCGACACGTTTGCCGCACTGGATCGAGTCGCGTCTGCACGGCAACTGGCTGGGAAAATTGGTCATCCCTATTGGAAGAGTTATGCCTTACAAGCGGTCGGAGGAGCACAAGGCAGGACTTCCGACTTCGTCGGGGCAAGCCGCACACTTCAGGAGGCGGAGGAAGCTCTTGATTCGTTCAACAATAACCCCACGGCCAAAAGTTATTGCCAGGCATCCTTGAATAAAGAGTGGGACGCCTTGGCTGTAAATGCGGCAAAAGCCGGGAACATCGAAGAAGCCCTAAATGCCACGGATCATTTGCGCGAGGATGGAACGAATGCGATACAGCCGTGGAAAGATATGCTCCATAAAGGAATCGCTGTATTTCAAGCGAAAGCGGGCGATTTTGCAGGGGCGCAAACGACAGTGGGCGCGATAGAGGACAACACGTGGAAGAATGCAGCCGAATGCGACATTGCAGGCTGCCAGGCCAAGCGTGGCTCGCTGTACGAGGCGTTGAAAACCGCCAGTTCTGAATCGGATACTCCACCCGATCACTATTACAAAAGTGAGGCTTTGTCTCGAGTCGCCACCGGTCTGGCCGACGGAGGAAAATTCACCGATGCTATCAATACCCTCAAGCTGATTACAAATCAGGACTTTAAAGACCAAGCCACCGCGAACGTGGCGGATGACTTCGCGGGTGAGGGCAGGATTGGCGATGCCCAAGCCGTATCGGTTGGTATTGTTGATCCTGAAGGTAAAGCCGATACCTCAATTATGATTGCGGAAGCGATGATCCGGGCGGGCGATTACAAGGGAGCCTTGGCTCAGAAAATAGTTACAACAATTCCCGAGTACACTACGCTCGCTATTGGAATTGAGGCCGGGGCAGGAGATCTCAGCGATGCTGAAAACGATTTAGCTGGGGTTCATGACCCGGCGCAAAGAAAACTTGCCTTTAAAGTCATCAACTTGGGGCAAGCCGGGGCATTCAAGGAAAAGCATTTCTCGCAATTTCGGACCGCACTCAACTGGCTGGCCTATGTCGATTCTTCTTACGCTGATACCGACTGCTCGCTGGAAGGTCCGGACTTTGTCAATTTGTACCATCAGTTGGAATCCCTGCCGGCCGACGATTCTTATGATGCGTTTGAATCGATTTGCAGGATTGTGAAAGACCTGTCAAACGCCAAGGAATCGATTGACTCGCTTTTAAAACAGCCGTCCCTCAGTTGTCACCTGATAACGGATAATCTGGTCGAGGAGCCTCCTACATCAGCCCAGTCGATGTCTCAGACTGCAATTGCGCAGCTGCCGAAGAAGCCCCAGTATCCAATGGGCATCGCCATCCCGGACAAAAAGGGCTTTGTTATAAGTCCGTATGCAAAAGATGCCGAACCGGTAGATGTGAGTAGTTACGCACCGGGGACTGCCGTTCGATGTCCCTACACAAACAAAGTATTTATCGTGCCCCAGCCACCTAGCACGCCAGCTCCAGCAACGAATATACCCGAGCAGCTCCCGTATCCAATGGGCATTGCTATCCCGGGCAAAAAGGGCTTTGTTATGAGTCCGTATGCAAAAAATGCCGAGCCGGTAGATGTGAGTAGTTACGCACCGGGGACTGCCGTTCGATGTCCCTACACGAACAAAGTATTTATTGTCCCTCAAAACTAGTGTCGTTTCAAGTGGGCGAAGTTGGGCCGCGCAGTAGCGGAGAGCACCTATTTTTTGGGAATCCAATGGGAATAGCGACAGATCCGAGCTTTGCACATACTAGATGCGTTGGTGTAAACACCAGATTCCCTTTTGTAGGCTGCGCTCACCACGCTTGAAGCAACTGGGTTTACAACTTGCTACAGAGGACTTCCCAGGAACAGGCTAGGGCTTTCCTGATGCGGCAAATAACATCGATGCTAGGATTCGCTTGTCCTGCCTCAATCCTTTGAAGAAAACGCCGGTTGATGTCAGCCCTCTCCGCTAATTGCTCCTGGGTCGTGCCAGCCTGGACGCGAAGAGATTGGACATTCTGCCCGAATTTCCTTCTGGAGCTCTTTTCCATCGCACCAAAGGCTGAACAAAAGCAGTTCACCCGAGAGCGGCCTAATTGTCGCTTTTTTGCTTGCTGTATCCTGCGGTTCCGGGGTTAATGCTGATCTATGCGCCGCCGAGGGTGGCGGTAAAATGGAGGTTGGTATGATTTTTCGCGCTCTTATCATCGCAGTTCTTTTTCTAGCTGCGAATACCGCTCAAGCCCGTTTGGGTGAAACTGCGGACCAGCTTACGGCTCGTTATGGGCAGGGAACCGGCGTCGGTACGAACGTTCAGACGTTTCACAAGCAGAATTGGACGATTACGGTGTGGCTGAAAGATGGCGTTTCTGCGGCGGAGCAGTACCAGAAGGTGGGTGGCCCCAGCGATGACGATATCAATACGCTTTTGTCGAACAATGCACAGGGCCAGACGTGGAAGGTAAAAACCGTCCAGCATACGTTAGGAGAAATGCTGGTTCCGACTGTGGCCACGATTAGCAGATGTTGGGTGAGAGATGATGGGACATTGGCGTACACGCCTGGGGGGATCCAGTACTGCCTCACCGTGAAATCAAAGGCATTGGTGGACGCAGAAGCTGCGAAAAAGGTCGCTGACGATAAAGCCAAGCAATCCAGCCTAAACGGTTTCTAGCCGTTTGCCGGAGCATGAGGGTGGAACCTTCATTACGGCAAAAGCTCACGGCCCCGTCGCCCGTCCTGTCAATCCGCTCATAACGGGGAACTAATCATGCGACCCAGCATGTCGCCTTAATTGTCCATTCGGCGCTTGACTAATAATGTTTCGTAACTTATGATACATTACTAATGAAATATGAGTGACGAACCGCGCATCGTAACGATTCCACCAGAGATTGCGTACATCTTTGGAGAACCTGACCCCGGCACAAGGATTTATCGTCGTGATGGAACGCAAGAGGAGAACTCCGTATGGTTCGATGCTGTTTGCGAGGTGGCCGGGCCTACAGTGTCGCCGGGAGGAGCGGGGATGTATGCTCCGGTTAGTCGTGCTGCTGTGCATCAGCGTATGAAAGAAGGCAAGCTTAGTGCCTTTCTTTTTCACCCCAAAAGAAAGGGGACAAACTGGCTGGGACGTCCACGCGAAATGCGCGAGTCGGCTTATTGTTATGTCCCTGTCTGCGAACTCAAGCTATGGGCAGAAGAGATCAAAGAAAGAGCCATCAAACAGGGTAAAATTACGCGCGAGGAATTGGAAGGCGATAAGCCCGATTGGGAAGGCGATTTTTTGGAATGGCAGAATGAGAAGGAAAGAACCGGCCTCCGCGAGTTCATGGAGGATACTGACCTCTCGGGTTTTGATATTTTAAAAATGATATTCGGCATTGCGCCGAAAGACTACGAGCATCCGCAGTTGAAGGAATACATGGAGGAGATGAAAGCCAATCCTGAATCGGAAATCCACTTTTGCGACTGGCTAGAAAAAAAGAAAGGCCAATCGTCTAAAAGGAAGCGGGGAGGCAAATGAACCCCATTGACGAAATTTACCTCGGCTTAAACCAGGTCGCGGAACGGTACAGCACCTCAAAGCGCACAATCTACAGACGAATCCAAGAAGGCACGTTCCCCCATCCGATGCAATTTGGAGGTCGCAAAAAATGGTCTTTGTCAGCCCTATCGCAATTTGAAGAGTCAAAGAGTCAGAAAGGAGACAGCAAATGATCTGCAAAGTTTATCGCCACTGGCGAACGATTAGAGGCAAACGCGTACGGGACAAGTGCTACACGGGCCATCTGAGATTGGATGGCGATACCAAGCGTAGTTACCTCCGGCTTAACACGACGGATAAAGTCGTGGCTGAAAAAAAGCTGGACGCCATCCGTGAGGACCGGGAGAGGGAACGGATAGGCATTCTTGCGCCCAAAGCTCTCCGGTCTGCCGCTGACTTACCGATCACTGAACATTTGAAAGCGTACTTGGCCGATCTGAAAGCCAATGATTGCGCGAGGGGCTATGTCGCGAGCGTCGAGCATCGGATTAAAACGCTTCTCCGTCAATGTGAATGGTCGTACCTGCGCGACATTAACGCGGACCGCTTTGTCACCTGGAGGTCAGTGCAACCCTACGCAGCGAAAACGCTCAATGAATACCTGAATGCTCTTTCCGCTTTATTGAACTGGATGGAACGCATGGGCCGACTAGTGGCCAATCCGCTTAAACACGTTGCCAAGCTTGAAACCCAAGGAAAAGAACGTCGCAAACGGCGGTCCTTTAGCGCGGAAGATTTGGCCAAGCTGGTCGAAATCGCTCCCAAGCGGGCGCACATCTATCTCACTGCTGCGTACACCGGACTGCGCCGCAAAGAGCTCGGCCTGCTAGTCTGGGGCGACTTGTTGCTTGATGGTGATGCGCCGTACGTTTCCGTACGGTCATCGACCAGCAAGAACAAGAGGCCTGCTCAAATTCCCCTGCATCCGGAGTTGGTTACGCTTCTGGCCAGCCTTCGGCCGGCAGGAGCGTTACCAACGGTCAGAGTCTTTCCCAAGGGTATTCCTCGCGTTCCCACGCTTAAACGTGATTTGAAGGCCGCTGGAATTGATTATAAGGACGCTCTGGATCGGCAAGCTGACTTCCATGCGCTGCGCCAAACTTTGGGAACGAACCTGGGCAAGTCGGGCGTGTCGCCTTGGATCGGCAAAGATATTTTGCGTCATAGCGACATTCGCCTGACCACCCAGACCTACACAGACGCCAGTCAGATGCCTACCCGAGAGGCCATCAACAAGTTACCTTGGGTTTCATGCACACCCCTGTGCACACACATTTCTGACGCAAAGGGTCAAAAGCTGTCCCAAACTGTCATTGTTAAGGAAGGCGTGGTATTTCTAAAAAAAAGTGATTTTCAGAGGGAAAATCGCACTTTGACGCGCGTTGTCACAAGTTGGCAAAAAGGTAGAAAAGCTGCCGCGCTAGGACTCGAACCTAGAACACCCAGATAAAGCTGCAACACCTCTCATATAGCCTTAATAAAGGCCAAAGTCATAACGAAAGTCATAACAAGGTTGCCTGTGGCTCGTGATGTTTCCAAATAGTTGCCGGTGTCCAGTCTGGGAATTGGAAGCCTGAGGGTGGACACTACTTGACACTCATTGAAGTCCTGAATAATACCAAAGCGGAAGTCGACGTGAGGCCGTCCGCAGCCATCGGCCTGCGGTAGACTACAAACGCCCTTACAGCGTCCAGCGCTGTTTGGCGTCGGCTTCGCTCTGCTGCCGGGCCTTGCGTTGTTCTTCAAGGTCCGGTCCTACTTCCTCGACGAACTTGCGGCAAAATTCCTCGTACTCCTCCGGTGTCTCGAAGAAGGGCTTGGATTCGGCGTTTTGTTCCGGGGTTAGGTTCAGGTTTGGATCCATGATCACTATATCGGGTGGAGGTTGTTGCGATAAACTGGGTAGGGCTTGGAATTCTGCAAGTTTATTTTAAAAAACTTTTGGAGGCCGTTAAGTGCCGAACCGACATCTGTAACGAGAATTTCTGGGTAATGCAGTGCAATCCATCCGTTGGGTTCGGACGCGTTCCGTGTCGCATCCCAAAGAATTTCTCCCAAAATTTCGTGTTTGGCGTAATGGCTGGCATGTGAGATTTCGCACACCCAAATAAAATGAGGTAGTGGCAGATTGCGGTACATGTCCTCTACTTGGGGGTGCCCCATCCCCCGTTCGGCCAAATGCTTTTTGAACGAGCGCCCTGATGTAAGGAATAGCCGTAAGACCAGGCGTTCCTTTTGCAGCTCTGGAGACAACACCTTCACCCCAAACTCGTCGCTTTTCTCCAAAATCGCTGTAACTACAGTCTTGAAGCCTTCGGCGGGGAGAAACACCTTTTCGGGCAGTGGAACCACGAAATCGACCACGTCAGTGAACTTAAAGCGTGAGGACTGTGCTCCAGGTCCGGAGATCGCGCCATTTTCGTGCAGCAGTTGATAAGGAACGGCATTGTCATCGTTAATTATCAGGGCGGAATTGAACTGTGAGGTAAATATTGGCCCTGGTGCCGCAGGTGGAGTGATGGAAAAGTCCGAACGATGACCGAAGGCGACTAGGACATGATCTTTGGTTCCGGCGAGAACGGGAATTCCCGACTCGACGTAAGTATAGAGCAGATGGTCGAACTGGGTGCGGTAAAGAGCGCGGGTATAAATGACCGAGCCAAATCCCAGCCGACGTAAAGCCTCGGCCATTTGCCAAACATACAGACCGCTGGTGGGAACCACCCGACCAACAGAATAATCCTTGGTCAAGTTTCCGATTTGAAATGGGTACGTTTCTGGATAAACATTATAACGATTGCTGTAATAGCGAAGGAGCATCCAGAGGGCAGATTGGGCGCACACGGTTACATCCGCGTCCTGGCTGATAAAGGGAAATCCACGAATTTTGAGTTCACATCCCAAGATTGATACGTGTTCCTCGCAGAGAGCGGCAAACCCCGAGGCTGGGCCGCGAGAAACAGGATCGAGCAATGTTCGACCGATACAGTTGGGCTTGGTAGGGCGAATGATCGAGTACCCTAAATAAGCACCGTTCACCTTTGTGCTTTCCTTCAGTTCGGCGCGTGCAATCGACCGATTAAAAAAATGCAGGCGCAGGCACCTGGAATTAGGCGTGCTGAATCTCTTGGAATGGAAGTTGAAGAAGGTATCCCGGTAATCCTTGTCGATGTAATGGCGTTCTACGGCCACACATTTCACCGAGGTGTTGAGCGCCGCCACCAATTTCTGTAGCCCCGGTTTTTCCAGTTCGGGCTGCGCGATCCGGTACAAGTCGACCCAAGTTGTATTGGCATCGAAGGTGACGATCGGTAGTATTGAATTTTCCCCATCTATCATGCGGTCAATGCATTTCCCCAACAAAAGTCTGCGCTGGGGAAACGGTCCTTATTTCCGATTCGATTGCGTGATGTCCGCGGCGCGGTAGGCAACCCGGATCATCTCTGAAATAGCATCCACTGAGCTGGTGGGAAGCACCTTATCTTCCCGCAGCAGGGCCTCGATGGAATCAGGAAGCGGGAGGTCAGAAGACTGGGTCTTCCGGCGCAAACCGTAGGACGCACCGACAAAATCATCCGGCGACGCCTTCAACCAGGAGCAAAGGCGGATGAAGGTAGGAAGATCAGGAATGGACGTTCCCTGCTCGATGCGCGAAAGAGTCGAAGCGCTCACGTCACCGATTTCGTCGGCGATCAGGCGCAAACCGCGATCTCCACGCTTCGTGCGCAGGTGGGCTGCTAATTTTTCTAAATTAATGGTGGCATCTATGGTCATATTAGTCTGTTGCAACAAAGATACGATGTTTCGCTTGCAATACAATGCAAAAAACGTATTGTGGGTGAAACGATGTATCGCCAGCAAGACAACGACGAGAATCGTGAATCTAACGAAAGGCATATTTAATGAGTACCGAGAACAAACCTGATAAGCCCGAGGGCGAGTCCTGTCACCGTCCTGAAGAGCACGGCCACAAGCATGAACACGGCCACGAACATGAACACGGCCACAAACATGAGCACGGCCACGAACATGAACACCTCGTGAACATCACCATCGACACGAAGCTTCATAAGATTCGCCCTGGAGAGCACACGGTTGTGCAAATCAAGGATTTGGGGAAAGTGCCGCAGGCCTTCGATTTGGAACAACTGGTTGACGGCAAACTGGTTCCACTACCGGACGGCGGCTGTGTTGACATTAAGGGCGGAGAAGTGTTCCTGAGCCATCCCAAGGACGGCGGCGCCTCCTAAAAATATGGCCATTCCAGAGGACCAGATTGCGGAGCTGAAAGATGCCTTTCCGGGCATTTTAGGGGCTGAGGAGGCTGGGATTCCCTACTTTCTTATTCCGCAGCTCGGAATGCCTAACGGAGTCACGCCCGCCGCAGTAGATGTCCTGCTTTGCCCTATGGCTGACCGTCATGGTTATCCATCACGCTTGTTTTTCGCTCAGCAGGTCCAGTCCAAAAAATCTCTGAACTGGAATACCAATGGGGTGCGCATTCTGGAGCGCAACTGGTTTGCCTATTCTTGGAAAATCAACCAGCCTGGACTACGTCCGATGCAGATTCTGGCACTGCACCTGAAAGCACTCCAATGACAACGTGTAGGATTCCCCGATCAATCGCGCAGGAGATGCGCGACGATTTGACCCGTCCGCACGCCTTCGCGGCAGAGAGGATTGGTTTTGCGTTCACGAGATCGAGTCGCTCGGTCGATGGGCGGTCAACATGGATTCTCGTCACGGGATATGATCCCGTACTCGATGACGAATATATCGACGACCCTACAGTTGGAGCGCGGATCAATTCGAGTGCCATCCGGCGAGTCATGCAGCGCGTGATAACCACGGGGGAAGGGGCTTTTCACGTACATATCCACGAACACGAAGGTGAACCTGGCCTAAGTTACGTTGATCGTGAGGAGCTGCGACCGCTGATGCAGTCTATTCGCAATGCCTCGCCGACAAGCGACCATGGTATCCTGCTGCTGAGTCAGGATTCGGCGCGTATGGAAGTCCTGTCTCCGGGAACTACCAGCTTTAAATGCGCATCCCATATTTCCGTAATTGGTTATCCGATGGGATTGCTTTGCCACGAGGAATCGCGTCATCACGATGAGGAAAGATTTAGCCGCCAATCCTTCCTGGGCGAAGATTCCGAGGAACGTATTTCAACCTACCGGATCGGCATTGTCGGACTCGGGGGAGGCGGTTCTCACATCGCTCAGCAACTCGCACATATCGGGTTTGTCCATCTAGCACTCTTCGATAGTGATTGCGTCGAAGCTAGCAATCTGAATCGCTTGGTCGGGGCTACTGCTGCCGACGCGAGAAAGGGAACAGCGAAGGCAGACATTGCGGCCCGTGTGATCAAGGGCATAAATCCTAAAGCCAAAATCGATGTCGTGAAGAAACGGTGGCAAGACGATCCTGATCGACTAAAGGCCTGTGATCTGATTTTTGGCTGCGTAGACGGGTTTGCCGAACGGCGAGATCTCGAGGTTGTGGCAAGACGCTACCTCATCCCATATGTGGACATTGGTTTGGATGTTCACCAATCAGGAGACGAGCCACCACGGATGGCTGGCCAAATCATTCTTTCCATGCCCGGCGGACCCTGCTTGACGTGCATCGGTTTCCTGACGGAAACAAAGTTGATAAGAGAAGCTGAACGTTATGGCGTAGCCGGTCCCCGGCCCCAAGTTGTTTGGGCTAACGGGATATTGGCGTCGACTGCGGTCGGCGTGGGAATTGATCTTCTGACTGACTGGACGCGCTCACTGAGGGGGCCTGTCTATTTGAGCTATGACAGCAATACAGGTGAAATTCAGCCCCACAAACGGCTGGCCTATTTGTCTTCGGGACCATGTCCTCACTTTCCGTTTTCTCAACTGGGTGATCCCGTCTTCAAACCACTCTAATCACTGAAATTCGGAAGCCAAGTCGCCACGGCGACTTGATTGGGCCCCTTCAGCCCTGCTTTGATCAGCTCGGAATCAGTCCAGTCCGGCCAGCAGATCATCCCACGAACATTTGAGGGACCGCTTCAATCGGAGCAGTACTGGAAGAGAAGCTCCAAACTCTCCCTTTTCGATTTTTTGTAAGAAGCGGGTGTGGATTTCAGATAATTCGGCAAGTCGCTCCTGAGATAGTTTGGCCTCCATTCGAAGGCGCACGACGGTTTTCCCAAACGTCCTACGTTTTGAAGGAGGGAGTCCGTGCACTCCTTTTCTTTAGCGTTCTCTAGTCTAATTAACCCCGCCAGCCACTGGCGTGTTTTTCATTGCGTTTGATACCCGTTCTGGTAGCCCAGAGATGCAAGCCGGAGCACCTAAGTAACGCTCCTTTCGCCCAGGGTAGATCGTAAATAAAAACCAATCAAGAGTCAGAGCGGCAGCCGAAGTTGCTCATGCAGTTGATCTGCGCCATCGATATTGATCCAGAACAATATGTCGCCCAAAGTTTTTACAAACGGATGCGGCCACCAGCAAAGTGTCCCCATTGTTGCCGCACAAACACATTTTGGGCCTTAGGCTACTACAGCCGAAACCTGAGTCGGATGGGCCTTGGTGCCTTGCTCATCTTCGTCCGGCGCTTCCTCTGTCGCTGCTGCCGCAAGACGGTCAGTCTCCTCCCGGCTTTTGCCCAGCCCTATCGTTTCGTCCAAAATCGCACGATTGAAAATTATGTTCGTGGAAATCCCTATCCCGATGAAGTTATTCGGCATTTAGACGTGCTTTCACAATACTGGAGAAGATTTTGCCTCTGGCTTCCCGAACTTGAGCGAACAGTTGGCCGCGCTCTGGAACGGGCCCCCCCCGACGACCAACTCGCGGCATGGAGATTTTTGCTGGCGCCTCACGGTGATCTTGGCTCAACCACGCAAAATCTCGTTGCCGCATTTCAAATCACCCCTTTTGGTCGTTACCGCTGTCATCGCCCAAATGGGCCGGAAGAAAAAAAGGTTAGGAAAAGATGATCGCTCCACTCCACACAACTTCCTTATTTCTTTGACGCAAGGGCCATGAAAAGGTTTGCACATGAATTATGGATCAACATTGAGGGGGGTAAGACCAGCCCACGCCGTGGGTTGTGCCCGAGGAGGACTTTAAAATCTGATTTTTTCTTTCTGCACATTTTGGAGCAAGGAGGGCTTTTAGGGAGGTGTGCCCGAAACACCGAAACATCCGCCGTGAATCCTGCGGGTGCGATGCTTCCGGGAAGGATCGGCAAACCTCCCGGCGCATGGCAACGGATATTGTTCTTTTTCCGGGTGGATGCAACGGCACACCCGACGAGGTGACTAGCCTCCGTAGCAGGGCCTTATATCCCTAAACGCTCCAAACCTGCTGCGGAGGTGACGCGCTTCCAATTTTCTAATAACGATCATGAACACACCCGCAGCAGCTCCATCCCCAGGGGACCAGCCCCCCATCCGTGCGGCGGCTTATGTCCGCATGTCCACGGAACACCAGCAATACTCCACGAGCAATCAGATGGATACGATTAGGGAGTACGCCACCCGGCGGAACATGGAAATTGTCATCATCTATTCAGATGAAGGCAAAAGCGGACTCAATATCCAAGGTCGGGGAGAACTCGCCCGAATGATTTCGGACGTTCAGACCAAGCAAGCCTCTTACAAATGCATTCTTGTTTATGACATCAGCCGGTGGGGAAGATTTCAGGATGCCGATGAGAGCGCTCATTATGAATACACCTGCCGCAAAGCAGGGATTGCCGTTCATTATTGCGCCGAACAATTTGAGAATGACGGAACCCCTAGCTCCACCATCATCAAAACGGTCAAACGCGCCATGGCCGGCGAGTACAGTCGCGAGCTTTCTTCCAAAGTATTCCAAGGCGCTTGCCGGTTGATTCAATTAGGATTCAAGCAAGGCGGCACCGCTGGTTTTGGACTGCGCCGCATGTTGGTCGATCACACCGGCCAAAAAAAGGGTCTGCTCAAGATGGGAGAGCACAAAAGCATCCAGACGGACCGGGTTATTCTGGTGCCCGGCCCGGACGAAGAAATCGCAACCGTACGCTGGATGTACGAAGCCTTCGTGAAAGAGGGAAAAAGCGAAGGAGAAATCGCCAAGGTTCTCAACGAGCGGGGGATTCTGACTGATTTTGAGCGCCCATGGACGCGCGGCACCGTTCACGAGGTCCTTACCAACGAGAAATACCTCGGCAACAATGTTTATCACCGCACCTCTTGCAAGCTGAAGCAGAAGCATGTCGAAAATCCTCCTGAAAAATGGATTAGGGCGGACAATGCCTTTGTCGGCATCATCGACTCCACTCTTTTTCTCGCCGCCCAGGGCATCATCCTGACGCGCAGCCGCAAATGGTCCGATGAGGAAATGCTCGAAAAGCTGCGGAGCATTTTGACCCAGCATGGGCGGATTTCCGGCATTCTGATCGACGAATCGGAGGATCTGCCCTCCAGTTCAGCATTTCGGAACCGGTTCGGCAGCCTGGTCTCGGCTTATCGTCTCATTGGCTATGACCCGGAGATCGACTACAGCTTTATCGAAATCAACCGGCAAATCCGGAAAAAGCATCCTGAAATTGTGGCGGAAGTCGTGGGTAAACTGCGACAGATGGGCTCCAGCGTTGTGATTAACGAAAAAACGGACCTCCTTTTAGTGAATGATGAATGGACGGTCTCGATTGTTTTGTGCCGTTATCAGCAGAGCGAGGCGGGAACCGCCCGGTGGGTTATCCGCCTGGACGAGGGACTAAAGCCAGACATTACCATCGCCGTGCGTTTGGATGAAACAAATGTAGGCATTCGCGATTATTATCTTCTGCCCGCTTTAGACATGACCTGGGGGAAGCTACGCATGGGGGAAGAGAATGGGGTCTATCTGGATGCCTATCAGTTTGAGGCACTCGATTATTTTTACAGGATGGCAGAACGCTGCCGGGTCGAGGAGGCTGCATGAACGAAGAGGTCAAACTGATTCCCATTAAGAGCATTCGCATCCTCAATCCTCGCTTTCGAGATCAGAAGAAGTTTCAAGCCATTATCCAAAGCATCAAAAATCTTGGACTGAAAAAGCCGATCAAAGTTAGCCTTCGGACAGCGCAGGAAGGCGATGAGCCCGGATATGACTTGGTTGCAGGCCAAGGTCGCATTGAGGCTTGTTTAGCTCTTGGATTCAAAGAGATCGCGGCAATTGTCGTGAGTGTCTCAAAGCAAGACCGACTACTGATGAGCCTAGCGGAGAATATAGCACGACGTTTTCCTGCTCCAATGGACATGGTTGCGGAGATACAACGGCTCAAAGGCGAGGGCTATACCAATCTCGCTATCGGTGAAAAACTCGACATCGATAACAGCGTTGTCGGTGGGGTGATAACATTGATGAAAAGCGGCGAGGAGCGATTGGTGCAGGCCGCCATGCAAAACAGAATTCCCATCGGAGTGGCCATCGACATTGCTAAAACCGAAGGTGCCGAGGCTCAGAAGGAATTGCTAAAAGCTTACGAAGGGGGCCAGCTTAACCAATTTTCCATTCGCACCGTCAGGCGTCTCCTGGAACAGCGCCGGGTACTGGGAAAAAAGCCAAGTCGCGGCGGCGGGGGAAAAAAGGGCACAGGTGTAACTGCTGATGGCCTGGTCAGCGCGTATCAGCGCGAAATCCAGAGACAGAAGGCCTTTATTCGTAAAGCCCGTGTTTTCGACGCCAAGCTGGTGTTCCTTGTTTCGGCTTTCCGACAACTGACCCAGGACGAGAACTTCACTAATCTGCTCAAAGCAGAAGGACTCCTGACGATGCCCAAATACCTAGCTGAGAAAGCCGCTTCCCAATGAATGCACCTAAAATCGACTTCGATTTAAAAAAAATCCGACTTCCGCTGGAGGTTATCCTTCCCATACGAAAGGTAAGGAATCCCCAGAAGACGATCGGGCGATTTCAAACCATCGTGGCCTCGGTAAAAGAACTTGGCCTGATTGAACCTCTCATGGTTTTCCCCGAAAAAAATAAATCCGGACATTATCTCCTAATGGATGGGCACTTGCGATTCTACGCTCTGAAAGAATTGGGGGTCACTGAAGCCGATTGCATTATTTGCCATCAGGATGAGAGTTTTACTTTCAATGCCAGGATCAACCGGGTTTCACCGATTCAAGAGCACGGCATGATCATGAGGGCCGTCAAGAATGGCGTGACGCCGGAACGAATTGCTGCCGCTCTTAACCTCAAGGTGGACAGGATCCATGATACCTTAAACCTTCTGAACGGAATTCATCCCGAGGCTATTGAAATCATTAAAGACAAGCAGGTTTGCCAATCAGCCATTCGAATGCTCAAGAAGGTTATTCCTTTACGACAAATTGAAATTGCCGAGCTAATGATTACGGCCAATAACTTCAGTCAAGGCTATGCGCATGCCCTTTTGATGGGCACTCCGGCCGATCAACTTGTTGCTCCAGAAAAGTCGAAACAAGTTAAGGGACTTTCTGCAGAAGAGGTCGCCCGCATGGAGCAGGAAATGCAATCGGCGGAGCATGATTTCAAAGCCGTTGAACAATCATACGGCGATAATGTGCTCAATTTGACTCTGGCTGGTGCCTATGTGAAGAAATTATTGCTGAATGCCAAGGTGATCCGATTTCTTTCGTCGAAGCATCCAGAAATCTTTTCCGTATTTGAGGATGTGGCAGCAATGGAGACCCTCTAGTTGCTTCCGAGATTTGCCGCCTCAAGAACGGCGGCGATTGTCCACGGAGCACACCCTTCCAGCCGATTATTCACAAAAATGTACCGCTTGCGGAATCGTCCGAGACCGCCCTTCCCAACCAGTCTAGCCAAAGCCACACGCGCCTCGGGATAAGGCTCTTTGATTTCGGTGTAGGGGTGGAAGCCCGTTTTCGCCTGCTGATAGCTTTTGCCCGGTCGAAGCAAGAAACGCGCAGTTACGAAATCTGCCGTTTCACTTCCGATCATGCGCATTTGCTCAGATACAGGTGGCATCCGATCCCAGCTATTGAGCGTGTGCGCGACGTTGTGAATTTTCAGAACCTCGAAATAGCGGGGGTGCAGGAAACTCTCGTTGCGTATCTCCACGGAGTAATCCCATCCCTTCGGAAGCTTGTCTAAAAACGAATCTAGGTAAGCGACGAACTCTCGGCCTCGTTCCCAATCGCCCTTGCTAAATTCGGAGAATTCGAAAATAAGCGTTCCCACCCTTTCTCGATACGGTTCCAGCGGCCCGAGAAAAGAGGACACGAAAAGGTCCGCATTCAGAAAGTCAGGATTACTCTGGCCGGCTTTGTTCCCGTACTTGGCGTGATTCGGCCACCGGAGCACGGTGATAATGTCGGTCACTTTCATTGACAGTCGGAAGTCGGACGGAACCTGAGAAAAATAACCATCAAGCATCTGTGGCGTTTGAAACTGGTAATAAGCGCCATCCAAACAGACCGTTTTGAAGGTCTCGGCATACTCAGCTAGGCATGTCTTTTCAAACCGTCCTTTTAAAATCTTCGGCGGGCCTTCCTTGAAATACCGGAGATATTTTTCGGGTGAATAAATGAGGCCAAGCCATCCCTCGTATTTCCATGAGGACGTTCCCACATAAATCCCCTGGGCTGCCAGCTCGGCAATTTGCTGGCGCAAATGGTCTCTCGGGAATGCGTTCATGGCGGCTGGATAAATTTACCCATTTGCGTATGCTCATTCAATGATCGAGCAAGCGTCGCCCGTTGCCAAGCGAGGCGGGGAAACTGCCCGTCATTTGAGCCTGAAAGGCTTGGCCATGAATTGGGCGTCGCAACAAGGCCTAACTTTCGTTGCTCCCGAGGTCTCCTTTCCGCACCGACGATTTCGGGTGGACGTGGCGGCTTGTGCCCCCACAAAAAAGGCTCCATCTCGAAAGCCGGTTGCCTCCATCTCCGCAGTGCTCAAAACAGCGGTCATCTTCGAGTGCAAGCAAGGGCGGGGCGATTTGATCCGGGACACCAAGCGGCGCGCGCTGCTAAGCGAACGCCTGAAGACTCTGGAGGTCAGGCGCATTCGGCTGGAGGCGCTCCTGCATCTGCATTTACCCCATCTCGCGAATGGCGAAAGTCTTTTTTCCGAGTTCGACAGCTACCGCCTGCGGGAATACAACCATTCCGGCTATAAAAAGCTCGTGCGACAAATCCGCATTTCAAAACGAGGTGTGCTTGACTGCACAAAGTTCGACCGTCTCATGGGCTACAAAATCGCAAACCTCCATTACCTTGTCGCTGAGGACAAGTTGATCGAGCCGCACGAACTGCCGGTAGGTTGGGGCCTTTTGGTCAGGCGAGATGAAAAATTGGAATTGATTGAGAAACCCGTTTGGCAGGCCATCGGGATCGAAGAGCAATTGGTGTTTATACAACGGATCGCTGCTAAGAAGACGGGTATCTAAATTATCTCAAGAAATACTTTTCCAAATGTTTCACCGGAACGCTTGCTGGTAACAGCCGTCGAAATGTAATCTCTTTGAATGAAGCCTACGCTACTACCCCTCTGGAACCTGGATGAACATCTTTCCACCACTAAGGCAGCGTTCGATTCTCTGAAAGACATGATACGGCACTCAAGGGAGTCATTAGTCAGCGAACGCACGCGAGCGGAGGCCGTCGCCTTGCACCGAGCGCGGACAATGAAGATTCAGGGTGATAAACCGATTTCCAAAAAAGAAAAGGAGCACCATGCTGTGATGATAGCGTTTACCCCTGTTCTAGAGAAGTATGGGGGTTATCTTCCTCGATTGATGAATTATGCCTGCCTACTCCAACTTTACACGTTATTTGAGGATAGAGGTGTGGCTCTTTGCAATGAGCTTGAGAGGAGAGATGAAAAGATACCCGTCAAGCTCTCGGACTTTGGTTCACGGGAATTTTTAACCATTAAGACCTACCTCACGAAGTTGTGCGGAGTAGAATACAAATACTGGAGTGAAATTGAGCTTCTGTACCAACTCAGGCACCGCATCGTTCACAACAATGGTCACACTGATGATAAAGGCCTTATCGAGCGAATTGAGAAAATGAAAGGTTTGGAGATTTTCCGTCCCTATGATGTCAGCGAACGATCCATTGATGCGAGGCCTGATGACGAGATGGAGTTTAATCCAGACATGGAATTTGATCCAGGCTACACACCTCCAATAACAGTAAAGACAAGGCCTTTGATCGTAGTAAAGAACGCCTACATCGACCGGATTGTAGAGGTAGTATCTGGGCTCTTTGACAAGGTATTCAAAGATAAAAACTTTGGAGGCCCGTCGCCTTTCTCACAACGCTATGGCGATGCACCTTATATGATTCAAGGAACTGGGAAGACCTTAAAGGTAACAGTTCTGTACCAAGACTGAAACTCACTGTATGCCAGCCAATTGCTACCTCTGCGGAAGCTCTCAAAATATAACTAGAGATCATATCCCACCAGAAGGCTTCTTCCCTCCTGACTCCAAACAAAACCTAATCACTGTACCATGCTGCCGTAAGTGTAACGACAGCTATAAGCTCGACGATCAAGCTACACGGCTCTGGTTAGCCTCATGTCGTCTCTGTTCCGATCAAGCCAAGTGGATTTGGGAAAACAAAGTACAGGCTACTTTGGCGAGCAGTCCAAAATTGAAAGCGAACATCCAGAAGCATATTAAGGTCACTCCTATACAGACACCTTCAGGAGTCCATCAGAAATGGACAATCTCATTCCCGCAAGATCGCTGGAAGCGGTTTGCCATTCGTATCTGTAAAGGACTGCTCACGCATTTTCATCCCGACTACGACCATTCAAATGCAGGCTTTCTGATGAGGTTGTGTGATCCGTTTTCAGAAACCGATAATAAGTTACTAAAGGAAGTGACTGATGCCATGACAGGAGATTCCAGAGGAGGCACGGTTTTCAGGTTCTGGCACGGGCTCAACGTAGATAATCCAGATGAGGGAGTAATCGTCTTGCTGTTCTACCAGGGTGTATGTTGGTTAGTTAGTTTCGGTCATGGTGAACGGTATCGCCAGCCCTCGTTAGGTCATGGTTGATCCTCGGTGCCGATAATCTATTTATTCAGCGATACTTGATGGGTTGCGAACTTTCAGAACCCTTAAAGTGTATCCCTTCTCGTTCTCAAAAGGCTCAACGAATCCTTCGACTTCGATAATGGGCGATTTGATTGTCTCCATTCCAAAAGCTTTGTAGACCGTGGCGAATAGCTCTGTTTCGACAAAACCAGAGTAGTCGCAAAGGGAAACAAACTTCATCGGCTGGCCGTCCTCCTGGTAGGCAATCCGGTCCGCAAAGGTGAGGCCGCACACCTTCACCCGTTCCCCGAAGTGATTACCTAGCTCGGCTATAGGGCAATACTTCTCCCACCCGATAGAAGGAAATAAATCGAGCGGATGACCGCTTACGGTAAATCCAAGCAATTCCTGCTCATCCTTCATGCGATCCATGTGAGACGGTTCTGTTAAGGTGGCCTGTGGAATTTGCAATGCCCTATCTGCCGATGCGAAGAGCATCCCTTGAGCGCCTTCATGCGGCCAGTCGGCAAGTTGTTGAAGATGCCAAAATTGAGTCGTGCGCGGTTCGCCGAAACAGTCGAATGCGCCCGCACGGATAAGATTCTGCGCCTCGGTTTTGGCGGGGGTCACACGCTGATAAAAGTCGCTTAGTGAAGTAAACGGCGTTTGCCGGAATTGGCTCTTAATTTGATCGGCGGTTATTTCAGTGAGGTCTTTGACCTTCCAGAGAGGCACCCGCAGAAACGCTTTGCCTTCCCGGTATTCGGGATAAAAATGTTCCCGAGAGGCATTCACATCCGGCGAGAGAAAATCGATGCCCAATCGTCGAGCTTCCAAGGTGTAGGCAAGAGGTGAGTAAAAGCCCTTCTCATGCGTCAGGACGGCCCCAAGAAACTCCGCAGGGTGATAATGCTTGAGGTGGGCGGCTTGGTAGGCTTCCACGCCGTAAGCGGTACTGTGCGCACGACAAAAGGCGTACCCCTGAAACCCAAAGAGAAGACCCCATACCGCCTCGATTTCCGGTTGCGCCCGCCCATGTCGCTCGGCACAGGCCCAAAATTCCAGCCGCATCTTTTCGACTTCGGCTGTATTTTCCTTTACCAGAGCCCGCCGCAGCATGTCGGCCCGGCCTGCGGGCATTTCGGCGAAGGCTTCGCAAATCTGGAGGATATGTTCCTCGTAAGCGACGACTCCGAATGTGCTTCTCAAGACTTTTGCTAAAGAGGGATGGGTGTAGTCGATCTCCTGCAAGCCCTGAGCGCGAAGGGCAAAATCGGATTTGCGATTCATGTTGGCCGCACCGGGCCTAATGACAGATACGATGGCTACGAGAACGTCGATGTCTTGGACGTTGCACATTTTTTCCAAGGTGATCATGGCGGGCGATTCAATGTGGTGGACGCCTCGCGCGTTGCCGGTGGCGATCATTTCCCAGACGGCGGGATCTTCCCATGGCTCCAAAGCCGCCAGATCGACCGTAATCCCTCGTTCCGCGAGCATGGCCTTGCAATCACGCATGACGGCCAGCCCGCCTTGAGCAAGGATGTCGAGTTTGACCAGGCCAACCGCTTCGACGCTATCCATGTCGAAATGTGTCGTCGGATAACCTTTGGCGCTGGTGAAGGTTGGGGAGTGATCCAGAATGGGGTCACAGGAAAGAACCATCCCGCACGGGTGCATTTTCGGATAACGGGGAAAGCCATCAAGCATCGCGGCCAAGATCACCGCCGTCTTGGCTGGCTCCTCGGCAAAATCATCGTTTTGACTTTCCACGCAATCGGCAACGGCCTGGGCAATGTATCCCGCATTCACGTTGGGTATTTGTTCCGTTAACCGCCTGACCTGAAAGTCCGAAAGTCCTAATACCTTGCCAATCTCTGCCAACGCTGACCGGGCCTGAAATGTCGAGAACCCGCCCACAACAGCGGTATGGGTTGTTCCAAAACGACGAAAAACGAGGTCCACCACGTCGTCCTTTCGGTCATGCGGAAAATCCAGATCAATATCAGGCAGCTTGTTTAGGGCCATCCGGTCACGATTGAGGAAGCGCCGAAAGTAGAGGTCGAACCGGATCGGACAGACCCCGCTAATGCCGAGGCAATAGCACACCAGCGAATCGGCCGCGCTGCCGCGCGTGATCCATTCAATGCCCTGGCGCTGGCATTCCTGAAGCATGTCCCAAACGGTCAGAAAATATTCTTCGTAACCCACCTCGGCAATGATGGTCAGCTCCTCCTCCAATTGCCGGACGTGCTCGTCCCTCCTATCACCGTATCGCCGCTGCAATCCTTCCATTGCCAACCGGCGCAACATCTCTCTCGGAGTGCTGCCGTCTCCCGGTTCGTAAGCCGGGAAACGCAGCTTCCCAAGCTCGAACTGGAAATTACAGGCATCGACCAGTTCTTGCATGGCCCCGGTATCGGCAGGCCATTCCTCTTTGCCGGGAAAATGAAACGAGCCGACGCGCTTTTCCGAATGCCGTTCTGCGAGCAGGGTTAAGGTGCGAATGCTCTGGATAATCTGGTAGCCGAGTTTGTCACCCGAGGAGCGATAACGGATGGCAGCGAAGGCCGTATCAGGGAGCAGCCGCAATCCGGTACGATGCTCAGAGAGCAGAGCCGGTGTGAGCTTGGCTTGCGAGAGGAGGAAACAGAGGTTGCGGTAGCCAGTGGCGTTCTCGACATAGGCGAGATGATGTTGTCCTTTGACACTCAGTTCCGCGCCCACAATCGGCTTAATCCCCGCAGAAACCGCCGCCTGATAGAATGGCACCGCTCCATGCAAATTCGGATCAGTCAGAGCAACCGCCTTTGCCCCCGCTTCGACCGCGAGCGCCACGATCTCTTCGGGCGAAAGGAGTGAATCACAGAATGAATAATAGCTTTTGCAGTTAAGCGGATAAAAGACCGGAGCGGGTTTGCGGATTGCGACTGGTTTCGTGCGACGGCCCGTGGCGCGATCCAGGTCATTCCTCGGCTTGCCGTCCCGCTTTTTCAACCACAGATCATGCCCACGCATGACCGCGTTTCTACCGAAACGCGAACGCAATAGATCAATTGCTTCCACCAACCCCTTTTTCTGCTGATAGGTGTTGGTGGCGGTCGTTAGAGCCAATTCATGCCGGAAGACTCCGCTGTAAACATGACTCAGTTTCAAAGAAACCAGCCGGAGGCTTACGCGACGTTCCCATGCTTTTGAAACCAAACTGGCAATGCCGCAATAAAGGTCCGTCTCGATGTCGGTCGGTTCATCCAAACTTCGACTCCTCATCGACTCACTGAAATCGTTATATCGCAGTTTCACCGTGATCGTTCGGACGGTCTTATCATCGGCGCGGACCTTGGACATGAGCCGGTCAGCCATGGCGCGCAGCGTAGCCAGAATAAAGGCTTCGTCGGTTACGTCCTGATCGAAAGTCTCCTGCTCACTGTAACTTTGGGCGTCTGGATTCTCGGGGATAATGGGCCGATCATCTATCCCCTGGGCGAACTTCCAGAGTTGGGGGGCGTACCCGCCCACAAAATACGAAAGGAGTTCCGGCGACGTTTGCGCGATTTGCTCGACCCGCTTCAAACCCGCCGCATCGAGGGTTGTCCCGACTTTGGGGCCGATGCTGGGCAACCAGCGGTTCGACAAAGGAGCCAGAAAACCTCTCTCAGTTCCGCCCGGTACTTCGATGAAGCAGCCAGGTTTTCTAAGCTTCGATGCGACCTGACTCACCAGCTTGTTATTTCCAATTCCAAAGGAAGCCGAAAGCTTGAGAGATTGAGCCACAGCAATGCGGATGGTGTCCGCAATCTCCCGAGCAGATTTCTTTTTTTGCGAACGCAGGTCGAAGTAGCCCTCGTCGATACTTCCCACCTCAACCTCGGGAGTGAAGTCGTAGGCGTAGCTAAACATCATTCGAGAAAAGTGCTCGTACTTGGAAAAATCCCCTGGAATGACGATCAGCTTAGGACAGATGCGCCGAGCGTGAGCCGTTGGCATCGGCGTATAAACACCCATTTTGCGTGCCTCGTAAGAAGCGGAGGCAATGATGCCCCGTTTGACACCGCCGACCGCGATGGCCTTACCGCGAAGCCGCGAATCAGCGGCCTGCTCGCATGAAGCGAAGAAGGCATCCGCGTCTAGGTGGATAATCACGGTGCGTCCTCATGCTTTGCGGAAGACCGCCACCACCACACCTTGAATGACTAACTCCCGCGCCGGAATGACATCGGCATATTTGGGATTTTCCGCCTTGAGGTAGGGTACGCCACGGCGGACGAAGTAGCGTTTTAGAGTGCATTCGCCATCGACCAAGGCAGCAACAATCGCCCCATCATGGGGAGTTTTCATTTCAAGGACGATGGTATCGCCATCCAAGATGTGGACTCCCACCATCGAATCGCCCCGCACCTTTAAGGCGAAGGTACGGGCATTTGGACTGATTCCGATGGTCGAAAGATCGACCGAGATGCAGCCGGACTCAACTTCCTCGCTCCTTGTAGGACGCCCAGCGACCACTTCGCCGCGAATGGGAATTGAGGTGCAAAATGCAGTGGACATACCGCGCTTATACAACGGTATAACGATCCTTGGCAAGTAAAACGTCCGAGCTAAGCGGTGCGCTTGTGGCTCGCTTCTTCAGCCCGTGCACTTTCGAGCGTAATGCTCGATACCATAATCTTGCTGTCCCGAGTGGTTCCCACTTGGGCCACGGTTTCAGTTAGCACTTCCAACGAGCCTAGATCGAGCGCAGCCGCGACCCGTGAAAGCCCATGGCCAATGATGGTAATGAGATCGGGACCCGCCTCGATTTTTAATTCTTCCTCCTCGTGACCAGCGCCCCGCAGGTGCCAAGATGAAAGGACGCGGTACGGATACGAATGGACCTCTTCAGAACACTTACCCTTGCAAATCCGCAGGGTATCGACCGAACGAGGTGTCGGGCTGATTCTTCCCCAGGGTCCGCTCCAATCGTCGGCTTTTGCCGGAACATCGACTGGATTTTGATTTTCTTTAAGTTTAATGGGCATGGCTTCTTACTCCTTGATTGATATTGTTCGGCTGAGTCTCGCGTGCAGAAATCGCCAGATTCCGGCGTTCTGCCCAGACTTCAGCCTGTTCGGTTAATTTTTGAAAAATCTTCCAACGGCGGATGCGCTCATCGACGACTTCCATCGCCAGTTTGCGTTCTGCGGGCCTGGCCATGGCATCGATGGCGGCTTTTTTGTCGGTTGTGTAGGTCGTGTGGCTCTCCTCGAATCGGGAATGGCTCACGTAGGCCTGTCTGAGATTGGCAGCTCGAATCCCGTCGCCGGCCATCAAGACGATGCCCCTGTCGATGGTTTTGCCTTGTCCGGCGTGGGAGGTTGTGGCGTACCCATGCGAGAACTGGCGAAATTCTGGCGGGATCGTTCTCTGGTCTGACAGAACCAGCGTTCCGTCCTCAAGGACGCGGGCAACTTGGACGATATTTCCGTTGAAAAGTTTATGGTCTTTCAGGTTCGTTCGTATCAGCAACCTCTCGCCCACGGCAACCGGTAACGACCGCGATAGGCCGACATCAAACCCAGAGGTCTTCGCTGGGTTGAAAGCAAAATGCTGGCCCTCCTCATCGCGCACGACGATTTTGTCGTCCCGTCGCTCCTCGAAGCGAACATACTCGCCCTTACGAAACCCACCGCTGTCCTGATGAAAGGCGAGAACGTCGCCCTTCTGGTAATTTCGAGCATGTTGCTGGTCTGCTCTGGTCCATTGGTAGGATTGGAAGGTGTTGATCACCCGATCCACGGGACCGAGGATTCCGACGGCCTTCAATTTGGGCCGTACCGTATCAGTGAATCGGTGGATGTCAGACCAGACGGGGGAGATCACCAAACACGATTTTTGCTGCTGGTTTGTTTGGACGTAATCGTCCGCTGCCATTTGCATCAAGTGCTTGGCGTCGGGGATTTGTTTAACAGCGCCGAGTCGGTCAAACTCATGGAAAGCCGTGTACGCCTTTTTATCGGCCAATAGCGAGACCGCTTTGCGGAACGCGGGATCACGCTGACGCAGGATTTTCGTCAGTCTGGCCGTTGTCACCTTGCCGTAAGTTTGCAGCGCCCGGAGCGCGTCGCCCGCCTCCACCGAATTGTGCTGGCCAATATCGCCCACCAGCACGAGGCGGTTATCGTTGTGGCTGGCCACCCGGCACAAATCCCGCATCTGCCTGGTCGAAATCAGTCCGGCTTCATCGACAATGATCACCCTCCCTTTCAACCGTCGTTGTAGGTTATGGTTGACCAACAATTGCTGCAAGGTGTCCGCTTCCGGCGCCAGTCGTTCACGAAGCACCTCAGTTGCGCCCGACGATGGCGCGCAGGCAAAAACGTCGTTACCGGCCTTCCTGATCCCTTTGACGACTTCCTTTAGCGTGAGCGTTTTACCTGCCCCCGCCTTACCTTCGAGGATCACCATCTGATCCTCACAAAAAAGAATCTTTTTCACGGCTTCTCGGTATTCACCTTTCAGTGACGAGTCGATATCCGACACTTTTCCCAAATCACCGTGGCGGCGCTTGTACGTCAACGACCAGTCCAGATACTCCCGTTCCATGTGGAGCGTTTCGCGGGAAACAATCTCGTCTCCCTGCCGAATGAGATCACCTTTCTTGATCCGGACCTCAACCTCCCGTCTCAATTGTTCAAGTTGGACATCACCACGGCCATAGATAAGTGCTTCCCGCAGTAAGGCTCGTTCATCAATGACCGAGTTTCGTTCAAACACCTGGGCTTGTCCCAGATCAAGCGCTTCGGTCACAGTGATTGTTTCCAACTCTCGACGCTGACCATTGGCACTCACGATGACATCTTCCACCGCGTTCAAATGATCTCCGCTTGCCTCACGCCACAGTCGACGAAGCTCAGAAGACTCGACCGTCACCTTATCGACTCGGGTGCTTCTGGCGATGAACTGTAATCCATCCTGACTGGTGACTCCCGATGTTTCCGCCACCTTTTCGATTTCCTCATGACGTTTGCTGAATTGATCGCGTAAGGCCACCGGAACACCTTTGATGTGGAAACCGATTTTCCGTGCTCGCTGGATTTCATAACCAGCCTCGACCATCCGTTCTGCCAGTTTGTTGTAACAGACTTCCCGAAAGTAGCCTTGATGCTTGTAATACCCCTCCGGTTGCACGCCTTTCCATTGTCGTTCCACATCATCATAGCTCACATTCATAATGCAGACATGCGTGTGTAACTGTGGGTCAAGAGCACGGCTGGCATCATGGGTCACCATTGCTGCCACCATTTTATTCGTGTAGCGGTCCCGGTTCTCAACTCCCCCTTTCCTTATTCTCACAGCGGTGGCGGCATCTATCTCCTTCACGGTTTCATGCACAGCCTCTTTCCACCATGTTGCGATCCGTTCATCACCACCGACCAGATGTGCAATGGAAACATCCTTCGGCGGCGATATTTGACCAAAATAGCAAACTCGTCTTGTTGGGCCTTTTTCACGGATGCCCAATCGTTCACCGGTAATAGGATGCTTACCGTCACATAACCGGGCAAAGTGTTTTACTTCCACCTGTCCCACCATGCCCAATTGTTTAGCGCCTTCACCCACCCACGTCATTTCCTGTTGACCACCCTGCGACAGATAATCTTTCTTCGCCATGTGCTCACGGAAATATTTGACCGCTGCCTTGGTAGTCACACACGGATCATCAAAACGAACCATGGCAGGAACATCGCATGGAGATCTATTCGTTGTCGCTCAACTCTTGGTAGTTTTTTAGAGTACGGGCAACTACCAACAGAGCGTCATTGATATTTAGCCCTCATCAAACGGACATTAACTCCAGTCCGCAATAATCCCATTCGTATGAACTGTTATCAATTTATGAAGCCTGTGCTTATCCATTACTCGTTATCCGTGCTTTATAAATAATGATCGATTCCGATTAAACCCCGGCCAAGTGAAGGGAAAAGATCAGGGTAAAAGAGGAGAGACACGCCACCCCGAACGTGGTTCGGTTAAAGGCTAGGCCAAAGCCGTGAGTCATCATCAAAACGTCATGAGCCGTCATGCCTGTTCGCATTCGCCATCGAACATATCCGTTCATGATTGAATAGTCAGCCGCCCTGGTTATTACCTGAGCAGGCGGCCATTAATCCTCATTTGCCATCATGCGTCGCCTGCCTGGATAGCCGTCAGTCTTCGTTTAATAGCATCATTTGAAGGCGGATTTCATGTAGTGCTCAAAACTACAAAATACTACCAAGGAACTTTTGATTATTGAAGACGTTCGTGGCTTCTTAACGCCATGAAAACCGAAGAACTAAAAGCTGACCTCGCCAAGGTCGCTTCGGAGTATAACCACTCCGTTCTACAACAGGCGTTATTGGATAACTATAAGGAACCGCTTCTGCTGTTAAGAGCGAAGTACGCCAGCTACGAAACCATCGTCAAGCTGCTGGCTGAACGCGGCATCAAAGTATCTGTGGGCACTATCCGCAAGTTTTGCATGACCCACGAGGCGGAAGTAAAGCGTCTCAGGGCTGAGTTCAGGGAACAGACGACGTCCAACCAGGAGGAAACCTCGCCCGTGTTGCCAGACAGTACGGCGACGAGCGAAGGCCGCGTGCCGCTTACGGCAGAGCCGGGCAAACGAGGACCGAGGGTTGCCCGCGACACACTTTAACTACAACGAACCATGACCATTGAAATAAAACCACCACCAAAGAAGAAGCTGATCGTTTTCCCGCAGGACAAGGGCGGGATCGGCAAGAGTTTTGTGGCCACCCTCCTTTATGATTATTTGAGCGAGCGGCAAGTGAAGCTGAAGACCTTCGACCTGGATCATGCCAACAGCACGTTTCAGCGCTATGTGGCCGAAGCCGAATTTCTGGATACGGATGTCGATGCCGACAAATTGGCCGTGCTCGACAAGATGGTCAACGCCCTGGATACCGTTGACGTTGTCCTGGTCGATAACCGGGCATCGGGAGGAACCAAGATTCTGCGCTACATCGAGGACAGTCAATTGACGGAGTTGCAAAAGGAACTTCAATTCGAGCTGCTGTTCGTCGTTGTCGTCCTCGAAGATAAGGATGCCATCTCCCAGATAGCGGACCTCCTTGATGAATACAAAGAACGGGTGCAATGGCTGGTTGTGAGGAATTACCGCGAAACGCCACTGCTCACGATGTTTGACGGCTCCAAAACGCGGGAACGTCTCCAAACTTTGGGCGCCATTGAAATCGAGGTTCCATGCCTGACCGAAGTGACCCGAAACAAGCTCCAGTTGAACAATCTTACGGTCGGCAAGGGCAGAGCCTCCACCAAGGTTCATATCCTGGATCGATGCCGGTGCAATCGCTTCCACGAATTCATGGCGATGCAGTTTGATAAGGCGAAGGAGGTCATCCAGCCATGAATGATCCTAAACAGTTGAAGATGATCGAACAATTTCCTGACGATCTTAAAGGTATGCTGAGAGATCTGAAGGTGCCGCTCGATGATCCCGTCATTTCGTTGCTGGCGTGGATATGGAAGCAGATGAATGAAACCAAGGAAACGATTGATAACGCCAAGATGACGGTGACCGCCGTATTGCAAGAACGGTTGGACAAAATGAAGCAGACGGCAGATTTGCTGATCTCGACAAACGGATACCTTCAAGAGATTGACGAACAAATCCGGGCAAGGCCGCTGAACATCAAGGAACAGGTTCAAACCGAGTTGGCCATACCGATCAAGCTGGCCGCCGAGTCCTGCCAACAGCTTGATGACCAGGTGAGAAGCGTCATCAACCGGCTGAACAGTAAACTGGGAAAGACACAACGACGCCTGAACATCGCCATGTTCGCGTCGGGATTCCTGGGAGGAGGATTGATTGTCGCATGTCTATTTCATCTTTTATCTACGCATTAGTCACGGCTGCGCTCGCAGTAACATTGGTCTGTCTCGGCCACGAGGTGGTTGCGATCATACTCGCGCCCGCCGCCATGTGGTTTGCCTATACGACCTTTGCCGTCGACGAATCGGAACAGCAAAAGTATGTCCTCGAACTTGGCGGCGTTCGCTGGAGCGAGGCCGACTTTTGCCGGGGCTGGGAAATCGATGGCCGAAC